>Ga0137374_10000437_pt1 | contig 42129 bp, 40 predicted proteins | sample SagtaG_20_FD_104811 | JGI IMG/M metagenome (GOLD analysis project Ga0137374, IMG submission 104811) | Vadose zone soil microbial communities from Sagehorn Ranch, Mendocino, California, USA - Sage1_R_100_16 metaG | ecosystem: Environmental > Terrestrial > Soil > Vadose zone | place: USA... | reverse complement strand
CAGGTCGAACTCGGACGGCTCCAGCTCCATCCTTCCCGCCTCGATCTTGGACAGATCGAGGATATCGTTGATAAGGGACAGCAGATGCCGTCCCGACTCCAGGATGTCGGACAGGTATTCCGCTTGCTTGTCGTTGACCTCGCCGAACATCCGCTCCGACAGGACTTCCGAGAAGCCGATAATGGCGTTGAGCGGTGTACGCAGCTCGTGCGACATGTTGGCGAGAAACTCGCTCTTGTGCTGGCTGGCGATTTCGAGCTCCCGGCTCTTGATCTCGATTTCGCGGAAGAGCCGTGCATTCTGGATGGCCAGGGCCGACTGCGTCGCGAAGGTCTTCAGCAGGTCGATCACCTCCGGCGCAAATTCGCCGGCGCTCTTGCGATTCACGGCCAACCCGCCGAGCAGGTGGTCCTCGCGCAGTAACGGCACCGCGAGCAGCGATCGGTAGCCCAAGCGGATCAGGATTTCGCGCACTCGGCTCTGATAGACGCCTTCGTCGACGATGTCGCGGATCTGCACGGGCTCGCCGGTCACAGCCAGCCGCCCGACCGCGCCCTCTCCCTTCTTGATGGCTGTGGCCCGCAATGCCTCGACCAGCTCACCGGGCAGCTTGTCGGTCGCGTGCAGGTAGAATTCTTCACGGGTTTCGTCGTATTCCCAGATCGATCCGCCGTCCATGCCGGCGAGTTGCGTCGCCCGGGAAACGATCGTGTTCAAAACGGTCTCCAGGTCCAGCGTCGAGCTGACCGCCTGTCCGACTTCGCCCAGCGCCTTGAGCTCTCCCACCGACCGCGTGAGCTCGGTGGTTCGCGCCTCCAGCTCCGTGAAGAGCCGTACGTTCTCGATCGCGATCACTGCCTGGTCTGCGAAGGTCTGAAGCAGCGCGATCTGCGTGTCGGGAAACGGCCCGGGTTCGGGCCGGCTGACGCCGATGGCGCCGACGGGGCTGCCTTCTCGCAGCAGGGGCACGGCCAGTACGCTGCGGAATCCGCCGGCGGGCGCAAATTCCTTCAATGCGTATTGCGGGTCTTTGAGCACGTCCGGAATCAAGGCCGCGGCCCCCGTCAGGATCGCCCGGGACGCGGGCAAATCGCGGCCGAGCGGGCGGGGGAAATGTCTGCGTATTTCTTCATCGAGGCCCGGGTTTGCGCTGGCGAAGGCCGCGACATGAAGCAGATTCCCGTCAGTGGTGAAAACGTTTGCTCTGTTGGCACCGCACAGTCTCAAAGCTGCCCCCGCGATCGCATCGAACACCGGCTGTACGTCTCTGGGTGACCGGCTGATAACGCGCAGGATCTCGCTCGTCGCCGTTTGCTGTTCCAGCGCCTCCGTCAAGTCGCGGTTGCGCGCCTCCAGCTCCGTGAACAGCCTCACGTTCTCGATCGCGATCACCGCCTGGTCGGCGAAGGTCTGGAGGAGCGCGATCTGCTTAGCGGGAAACGGCCCGGGTTGGGGCCGGCCGACGGCGATGGCGCCGATCGGGTTGCCGTCTCGTACCAGGGGAACAGCCAGGACGCTGCGGAAGCCCGTGGCGACCGCGACACTTCTCGGCCCAAACTCATGGTCCTCAAGCACGTCCGAAATAGCGACAACGCCGCACGTCAGGACGGCCCTGGTCGCTGCCATGTCGCGGCCGGGTGGCCTTGGGAAAACCTTTCGAATGGCGTCCGCCCCTTCCGGATTCAGATTCGCGACGGCCGCCAAGTGGATCAGCTCGCCGTCGAACGTCATGACGGCCCCGGAGCTCGCGCGGCACAGCTTCAAAGCAGCCGCCGCGATCGTGTCGAACACCGGCTGCACGTCCGTCGGCGATTGGCTTATCACGCGCAGGATATCGCTGGTCGACGTCTGCTGCTCCAGCGCCTCCGTGAGGTCGCGATTGCGGTTCTCCAGCTCGTTGAAAAGCCGCACGTTCTCGATGGCGATCACCGCCTGGTCGGCGAATGTCTTCAGCAACTCGACCTGCGTGTCCGGGAACGAACCGGATTCGGCCCGCCCAACAGCAATCCCACCGATCGCGTGTCCCTCGCGCATCAGCGGAACGGCCAGAACGCTGCGGAAGCCTCCGCTCGTCGAGTGAACTCCAAGTGCGGAGATGTAGTCCTCGTCCTCGAGCACGTCCGGGATCACGACGACGCTTCGTGTCTGGATTGCCCGGAGGACGGTGGTGTCGCGGCTGAGCGGCCGCGGATAGATCTCGCGCATCACTTCCTTGTAGGTCGGATCCAGGTTCACCATGGCCGCCAAATGGACCAGCTCGCCGTCGTAGGTGAACACGTTGGCCGAGGTGGCGCGGCACAGCTTCAACGCTGCCCCCGCGATGGTGTCGAAGACCGGCTGCACATCCGTCGGCGATTGGCTGATCACGCGCAGGATGTCGCTCGTCGCCGTCTGTTGCTCTAGAGCCTCGGTGAGGTCGCGGTTGCGTGTTTCGAGTTCCTTGAAAAGCCGCACGTTCTCGATGGCGATCACCGCCTGGTCGGCGAATGTCTGGAGCAGCGCGATCTGCCTGTCCGAGAAAGGTTTGACCTCGGTCCTAAACAGGACGATCACCCCTAGCGGCACCCCTTCCCGTAGCAGGGGGGTGGCAACCAGTGTACGGTGCCCGAACCGGCGCTGAAGCTCGCGTCCTTCCGGATATTCGTCCTTGCGCTCGGCGGCGAGGTCGTGAACGTGGATGGTGCGACATTCCACTACGCTGCGACCGGCGACGGTGCCCTTCGTCACCGGTATCTCGATCGCCTCGAGGCTTCCTGCGCGGCGCATCAGCACGTCCGCGAACGGGCCGACCGCCGCGGCGCCACGTAGTACCCCTTGGTCCAGGCGCATGATCAAGACATTCGATGCGCCGCAGAACTGTGCGGCAGCACGGACGACCGCGTCGAACACGGGCCGAAGGTCGCCTGGCGAACTGGAAATCGCTTGGAGGATCTGGGCCGTGGCCGTCTGCTGGTCGAGCGCTTCTTTCGTTTCGTTGAACAGGCGCACGTTCTCGATGGCGATCACCGCCTGATCGGCGAAGGTCTCGACCAGCGCGACCTGCCTGTCCGTAAAAGGGCGGACCTCCCGGCGCCACAGCGTGACCACACCGACCAGCGTATCTTGGCGAAGCAGTGGCACCGAAAGTACTGTCTTCACCTTCTCCTTGCGCTGGAATTCCGGAGGTGAGTAGTCGGGGTCGCTAAGCAAATCGGCTACATGGATCGTTTTCCGCTCTAACGCAGCGCGGCGCGTTGTCGTTTCACGGCCGGGGCGGATGCGCGCACGCGCGAGATATTCCGCAAACGCGGGAGATGCATTCTGGTTGGCCACGCTGGTGAGGAGCTCGCCGTCGAATAGCCAGAGCGTGGCGACGCTGGCCCCGCAGAGTCGGATCGCGTTTGCGAGGATCATCCGGAACGCGGGATCCAGGTCGGTTGGCGAGCTACTGATCGCGTGCAGAATCTCGCTTGTCGCTGCCTGTTGCTCCAAGGCCTCCGCCAAGCGCTGCTCAAGCTGCCTCTGAGTAGAAGCGTCAGCCTTCCGCGATTTTCTGGCGACAGGCGGCCTTGCCTCGACCTTGGCCTTTGCGGGTTTTGCGCCCTGTCTCATCGGCTCCCCTTGCTTCTCGCAAGCGCTGCGACAGCGCAGCGATCGACAATAGCCTACTCGAAGACGCCCTTCTTAGGCTACTGAACCACCTCATCGTCTCGCAGGAAATATTCCAACACTGCCCATGCTTACTAATTCGAGAAGCCGCGTATAGAGTGTAACGATGGCGAGCGACACCTATTACCGACCTGACCTCGCGTGGGTCCACCACGCCGGCTACTCGCACCATGTCGGGCGAACCTGCGCCGGTATCGTGCAGCTCCTGCGCGACGGCGGCTTGTCGGCTGGCGCCCGAGTTCTCGACGTTGGATGCGGCAGCGGCTTGCTCACCCGCGAGTTGCTGACGGCGGGTTTTGCGGTGCATGGCGTCGATGCCTCGCCGGCGATGATCGAGCTGGCTCGCGACTACGCACGCGGAGCCACCTTCGCTGTAGTGCGCCTGCCAACCGGCCTGCCGACAGGTGTTGATGGTGCGTTGCCCGAGGCCGATGCCGTCGTGTCGACAGGACACGTGCTCAACTACCTGGACACGCGCGGCGATATCGCCCAGGCGCTGGGCGAGCTGGCGCGCGCGCTGCGGCCAGCAGGAGTACTGGCGATTGATTTGATGACGGGACGATACCGCGAACGGCTCGACATTAATGAGGTACACGCCAAGGTGGAGGATGACTGGGCGATCGTCACACGCTTCTCTCGCCCCGAACCCTGTCGTTTCGATCGCATGATCACGGTCTTCCGGCGCGTAGGCGACACCTGGCGGCGTAGCGATGAACATCACCGCAATATGACCTTCGATGCAGAAGACGCATTGAATGTCTTGCGTGAGAACGGCATCGACGCGCATTGTCGTGCCGCTTTCGGCGACGAAAAGCTCCCCGAGGGCTTGGTCGTGCTAACGGGTCGACGCCTCGCTCAAGGTATCCGGCCGCCCGGCATTCCCCTTTAGCCGGTCTCCGTTGCCCGGACAGCGGAAAACCTCATGCTCACTCGCAGACGCGAGATTTGGATCGTGCCGGCTAGTTGTAAAACTTAAGGTCCTTGCCGATGATAGTCAGGTCAACGAATTTGGAGCCGTTGTGATTTCTGGGTGAGAAATTTACGACATAGCCGCCGGCGTCGTAGTTCGACATGCTATCGAGCGCCTTCAGGAGCGTCTCTCGCGTCAAAGTCGGGCCGGCGCGCCGAATCGCTTCGACGGTGACCTTTGCCGCGATGAACGACTCGAGCGAGGTGAACGAATATTCCGGCTTCCCGAGAAGCTTCTCGATCGCCGCCCGATATTCAGGCACTACGAGCACGGCCCCGGCGCCGAAGGGCGACGGCACGACCTGAGCGATGACCACGCCGGCGCCATCCTTCCCCAGCTCTTTCGCGAGGGGCGTCGAGCCGGGGAACGAGTTGCTGACCATCTGCGCAGTGGAGCCCGCCTTACGCGCCATCTTGATGAAATCCGAAGTCGCCTTGTAGAGGGTGGTGAGGATGATCACCTCGGGGTCACCCTTTAGCACCGCCTTCACGTCCGCTTCAACGACGGGCTTCACGCGGTCCTTGAAGGCGGCAATCGATACGGCGGCAAGATTGCGCTCTTTCAGCGCCCGGTCGACGGCCGTGAAATTCTCCTTGCCGACGACGTCATCGTAATGCACGATCGCGAACCGCTTGACGCCGTACTTCGCGTAGTGGTCGACGATCTTTTCCAGCTCGTCGGCGTAGCTCGCGCGCATGTTATAGACGTACTTATTAAAAGCGCGCATCGGGTCAGCGCCGGTAAACGGCGCGAGGAACGGCACCTTGTGCTTTTCGACGAACGGCAGCGCGGGCCGCGATAGCGTCGCGCTCGCGTAACCAAACAGCGCCAGCACATTATTTTCCTCGAGGAGCTTGCGGGCGTTCTCGCCTGAGCGCTTCGTGTCGTTCGCGTCGTCGAGCGTCACAAGTTCAATCCTGCGGCCGTTCACGCCGCCTGCATCGTTGACCTTCTTAAAGTAGGCGAGCGCGCCGTTGCGGATATCATCGCCCAGGCTCTTGTTGGCGCCCGAGAGCGGCGCCGATTGACCCAGCACGATGGTGGTGGTGGTGACGCCTTGCGGCTGAGCACTGCTCGCTGCCGCAAGCAGGACCAGCGCAGCGCCTAGGTTATATGCAAACGCGGATGACCGAGCCATCTATTTCTTGGGGTATCCTAACTGTTGCGCCGGCGCACATTATTTGTTGTGCTGCCAGTGAATGTCAAACCATTCTTGTGGGGTCAATGGCTCATGACTGCGGCGTCGGCTCACCAGCAACAAGATTCCTCGACCGAATCGGCACTCGGTCCAAGGAGTCATTGGACCGGCCGTAGAAAGCCAAAGATTTGAGTGACCTAGCGCATCGATTGTGCGTGGCCCCCATGATGGACTGGACCGACCGCCACTGTCGGTACTTCCTGCGCCTGGTGAGTCCGCGCGCGTTTCTGTATACGGAGATGATAACGACGGGAGCGCTGATGTTCGGCAACGTGCCGCGGCATCTCGACTACGATCCCGCCGAGCACCCGGTCGCGCTGCAGCTGGGCGGCAGCGACGCGCAGGCGCTGGCCCACTGTGCGCGGCTGGGCGAAGCCTGGGGCTACGACGAGATCAATTTCAACGTCGGCTGCCCGTCCGAGCGCGTGCAGACCGGCAGCTTCGGCGCCTGCCTGATGGCCGAGCCCGCGCTGGTTGCCGGCTGTGTGGCGGCGATACGCGATGCGGTCGCGCTGCCGGTCACCGTCAAGCATCGCGTCGGCATCGACACCGTCGAGGATTACGCATTCGTGCGCGATTTCGTTGGTACGGTCGCGAGCGCCGGCGCGACGGCGTTCCTCGTCCACGCGCGCAACGCGATCCTGAAAGGTCTGTCGCCGAAAGAGAACCGTGAAGTGCCTCCTCTAAAGTACGAGCACGTGTACGCCTTGAAGCGCGATTTTCCGGAGCTGACGATCGTCATCAACGGCGGCGTTGCGAACCATGACGCAATCGCGGCGCACCTCGAGCGCGTCGACGGCGTGATGCTCGGCCGAGCCGCATATCACAACCCGTATTTGATCGCGGAGGCCGAGGAGTACGTTTTCGGCGAGCCGGTGCCGCAGCGAGCGCGCGCCGAGATCGTCGAGGCGCTGGTTCCCTACGCCGAGGCGCAGCTCGCCCGGGGCGTGGCGATGCGTGCGATCGCGCGTCACGTGCTCGGGCTCTACCACGGCGCGCCCGGAGCGCGCGCGTGGCGCCGCGTCCTTTCTGACGAGGCGTTGCTCAAAGAGTCGGGGCCCGAAATCTTCTTGCGCGCGCTGCGCGAGGTCGAGCCGCTTGCGGTCAGAGACGACGCTTCGGAAGCGAAAGTAGGGTCAGAGACGACTTTTATCTTTCGTTGATATCCTGCGCAGCGACTCCAAAAAGTCGTCTCTGACCCTATTTCTCGTCGGCGATATACGCGCGGACGATGCTGTCGAAGTCCGGATCGGCCGGCATGCCGAGCGCCGGGCCGAGCACGGGCGCGAAGCGCGCGGGCCAGGTCGAGACGATGCGATCGATCGCCGGATCGAGCTGCCACTTGACGCGATCGGCGACGGCGTCACCGGCAATGCGGCGCAGCGCCGCGACCATTTCGCCCACGCCGATGCAGATTCCCGGCACGTTGATCGAGCGCGTGTGCGCGAAGCTCGACGCTGGCGCCTCGTGGCCGACGACCAGGTTCGCGATGACCGTGCGCGGCGAAGACACCCAGACCGCTGTGCTCGGCGCGACAGGACAGATCGCATCGACGCCGGAGAGCGGCTCGCGGATGATGCCGCTCGCGAACGACGACGCGGCCTTGTTCGGTTTCCCCGGCCGCACGGTGATCGTCGGCAGCCGCAGGCTGCGCCCGTCGATGTAACCCTTGCGCGTCATGTCGTAGACGAGAAATTCGCCGATCGCTTTTTGCGCGCCGTAGGAGGTCTGCGGCGTCACCGGCGCGTCGTCGGGGACCGGATCCGACAGGGGGCCGCCGAAGACCGCGAGCGAGCTGGTAAAGACGAACTTCGGTGCCCGCGCGAGTTTGCGGCAGCGCTCGAGCAGCGCTCGCGTCGCATCGAGGTTGACGCGCATGCCGACGTCGAACTCGGCTTCGGCCTGGCCGCTGACCACGGCCGCCAGATGGAAGACGGAGTCGGTGCCGGGCGTGACGGCACGCTCGATCAGCGCCGGGTCGGTGAGATCGCCGGTTATGACGGTCACGCGTGCATCGGCGACGGCTGCGGGGACGACGTCGACGAGCACGAGCTCGCGTAAGTCGCGCGCTTCGCCCCGCGCGTTGGTGAGCGAGCCGCGCGCGAGGAGCGCGCGGGCGAGACGGCTGCCGAGGAAGCCGGCACCGCCGGTGATAACGATGCGCATGAGACGAGCCGTGAGGTCGATGTATTTTGACGGACGGTTGCACCCAGCCGCTTGCAGCATTATAAGATGGCAGACGGTCTCCAAAGTCCAGGAGCGCTCATGCACCGTCCCATTCATTGCCGATGAGTCCGAAGGCGAAGTGACGTTCGCCAACGTCGTCGACTCCGCGGTCGCCCGCGTGTGCACGGCCATCGCCGACGCGCGATTCGCAATCGTCCCGGATTTTCTGCCGGCGCCGGTCGTTGCCTCGCTCGCGGCAGAGGCCCGGCGCCGCGACGCGAGCGGTGAATTCCGCGCGGCGCGCATTGGACGCGGCAAGGACCGGGTTCAGCGCAGCGACATCCGCAGCGACCGTACTCTGTGGCTCGACGAATATTCTCCGGCGCCGGCCGAGAGGTTGTTGTGGAGTGCGCTGGAAACGCTGCGCGTTGGCCTCAACGAGTCGACGTATCTAGGGCTTTTTGCCTTCGAGGGTCATTACGCGCTTTATCCACCCGGTGCATTCTATCGCCGTCATCGCGATTGCTTGCGCGACGACGACGCCCGCGTGCTGTCGTGCGTGATCTATCTCAACGAAGCGTGGACCGCGGCCGACGGCGGAGCCTTGCGCCTGCACGTTTCGGCCGGCGACGCGCGCGATATCCTCCCTGACGGCGGCACGCTCGTTTGCTTTCTCGCCGACCGTTACGACCACGAAGTTCTGCCCGCGACGCGCGAGCGTCTCGCGGTTACCGGCTGGTTCCGCCGGCGTTCGTAAATACAAATTCATTCGCACGTTGCCCGGTATGAGCCGAATGGCGTAGCCTGGGCTGAGCCTGTGTAGCCTGGGCTGAGCCTAGCAAGGCGAAGCCCGGGGCGACGATGCGCCGAAGCGCCGCCCCGGGCATCGCGCTTCGCGCTCAACCCGGGCTACAATCGGCGCACTTCGCGGGCGCGAACAACGCCCGCCTTCTCGTCATGTTCGCCGCATCCTTTCCGCCCGCTAAACTCGTCATCGCCACCCGCCAATCCGTGCTCGCGCTGTGGCAGGCGGAGCACGTGCGCGACCGCCTGCGTGCGCTCTATCCGTCGTGCCGCGTGGACTTCCTGGGATTGACGACGCAGGGCGACCGGACGGTGGATCAGCCGCTCGCGGATATCGGCGGCAAGGGTTTGTTCATCAAGGAGCTCGAGCAGGCGATGGCGGACGATCGCGCCGACCTCGCGGTGCATTCTCTGAAAGACGTGCCGATGGGCATGCCGCAGGGATTCGTGCTCGCCGCGATCATGGTGCGCGAGGATCCCCGCGATGCCTTCGTTTCCAATGCCCACCGCGCGCTCGCCGATTTGCCGTCGGGCAGCGTCGTCGGCACGTCGAGCCTGAGGCGCGAGGCGCAGCTGCGCGAGCGCTATCCGCGGCTCAGAGTCGAGCCGCTGCGCGGCAACGTGAACACGCGGTTGCACCGCCTCGATCACGGCAATCACGCGGCAATCATTCTTGCCGCCGCCGGACTGAAACGGCTCGGTTTTGCCGATCGCATCGCGGCGCTGCTGGACCCCGAGGACAGCCTGCCCGCGATCGGCCAAGGCGCGCTGGCCCTGGAGTGCCGGGCCGATCGCGAGGACGTAATTGCTGCGCTCGAGCCCCTCGCGGATGTGGATACGACGCTAGCAACCGCGGCCGAGCGTGCGTTCGGACACAAGCTCGCAGCGAGCTGCCGCACGCCGCTCGCCGCCTACGCGACCTGGCGCGGTCGCGAGCTATGGCTGCGCGGTTTCATCGCCAGCCGCGACGGACAGCGGGTCCTGCGCGGCGAGCGATCGACGGTGGTCGCCGACGTGGGCGGCGCCACGGCGCTTGGCGATGCGCTCGGAACCGAGCTCCTGGCGCGGGGCGCGGCTGCGATTCTGGCGGAAGCGTTGTGACCGGCGCGCTCAACGATGCGGGGATCGTCATCACGCGTCCCGCGCGCCAGGCGGCGGGACTGGCGCGCGAGATCGAGGCGCTTGGCGGCAGGCCGATCGTCTTCCCGGCGATCGTCATCCTGCCACCTGCGGATGTGACGGCGCTGCGCGCGGTGCAGTGGAATCTCGCACACTACGACATCGCGATTTTCGTCAGCGCCAACGCCGTCGAATACGGCATCGGCGATCCGGCGGCCTGGCCGGCGCGCATCCTTACGCTCGCGCCCGGACCGGGAACCGCCGCCGCGCTCGCGGCGGTAGGCATCGCCAACACGCGCGTCCCGGTGACGACGATGGACAGCGAAGGACTGCTCGCGCTGCCTGAGCTCCTCGATGTCGCGGGGAAACGGATCGTCATCTTCCGCGGCGACGGGGGCCGCGAGCTGTTGCGCGCCGCGTTGGAAGCGCGCGGTGCGACCGTCGTGCAGGTCGAGTGTTACCGGCGCGCGAAACCGCAGAGCGGCGTCGCGGGCCTGATCGATGCGTGGCGCGACAAGCGCGTCGACGGCGTGACGCTGACCTCCGGCGAGGGTCTCGACAACCTCTGGAGCATCCTCGGCGGCGAAGGCCGCGCGCACCTCGCCGCGACGCCGGCCTTCATCCCGCACGAGAGCATCGCCGAGCGCGCGCGGGAGTTGGGATTGCGTCAGGTGATCGTCACCCCGCCGGCCGACGCCGGCCTGCTCGCTTCGTTGCTAGAATACTTTGGACGACAACGCAGCTCTTGAGTCGACAACAACATGCCTACCGACATTCTCGTCACCGCGCCACTGCCGCCGTTTCTCTACGATCCGCTGAAGGCCGACTATCGCTGTCACGACTACGTCCAGTCGAAGGACAAGGCCGGCTTGCTCGCTGCCGAGGGCGGGCGCATCCGCGGTCTCGTGCAGGGCGGCGGCACCGTGACGCCGACCGAATTGCTCGAGCAGTTGCCCAAGCTCGAGATCATTTCCGTTTTCGGCGTCGGCTACGACGGCGTGCCGGTCGCGTATTGCAAGAAACGCGGCCTCAAAGTGACCAATACACCCGACGTGCTGACTGACGATGTCGCCGACGTTGCGCTGGGCTTGATCCTGATGACCGGCCGCGGCTTCGTGCGCCTCAACCGCTTCGCGCAGGCCGGGGAGTGGGAGAAGCGCGGGCCGGAGCTCACCACCAAGCTTGCCGGCCGCAAGGTCGGCATTCTGGGGCTGGGGCGCATCGGCAAGGCGATTGCCGAGCGGGTGCGCGCGATGGGTATGAAGGTCGCGTACACTGGACGCAAGCCGCAGGACGTCCCTTACGAATACGTGCGCGATCTCAAGGACCTCGCCGCGGCAGTCGATTTCCTCGTGGTGGCATGCCCCGGCGGTGCAGCCACGCGGAACATCGTGAACGCGGACGTCCTCACAGCGCTGGGCAAGAAGGGAACGCTTGTCAATATCGCGCGGGGCTCCATCGTCGACGAGCCGGCGCTCGTCGCGGCGCTGAAGACGGGCGTCATCAAGGGCGCGGGCCTCGATGTCTTCGCCGACGAGCCGCACATTCCCGCCGAGCTTTTTGCCATGCAGAACGTCGTGCTCCTGCCGCACGTCGGCAGTGCGACGCGCGAAACGCGGCAGGCGATGGGCGATCTGTGCAAGGCCAACCTCGACGCCTACTTCGGCGGCAAGGGACCGCTCACGCTGATTCCCGAGCTTGCGTAGCCCGGGCTTAGCGGAGCGAAGCCCGGGTCGGGCACATGCATTCCGTCGCCCGGGCATCGCACTTCGTGCTCAGCCCGGGCTACAACGTCATTCCCGAACGCGAGTAACAACTACCTGCGTTCCGGCAGCATCACCGCGGCGAGCGATGCGAGCACTAGCGCCAACGCAATGAACTCGCTCGGCCCGGGCCGCTCGCCGAGAAAGAGCATTCCTGAAAGGACGCCGACGACCGGTACCGGCAACGAGGAGAGCGAGCTGACCGCGACCGGCAGCGTGCGCGCCATGCGAAACCAAGCCCAATGCGCGACGGTACCCGCCAGGAAAATATTGAACAAGACGGCGAACCAGGCCGTGCCCGACATCGACGCCAGTGCCGCAAAGGGATGCGGGTCGAACAGCGGCGCAGCGAGCGCGAGCGGAATCCAGCCGAGCAGCATCATCCATCCGGTCAATGTGTTCTGCGGCACAGGCGGAGCCCAGCGGCGCAGCAGCACAGTCGCGAATCCCCACGATATCGCGGCGCCAATGATCAAGAGCGCGCCGACGGGGGCGCGCTGAACGTTGACGATCTCCTCGCCCAGCAGGACCGCCATGCCGCCCATGCCGGCCAGCAGGCCGAAGAGCTTGCGCCCCGAAAGCGGCTCGCGCAGTAGCCATAGGGAGAAAAGCACGCTCCACATCGGCAGCGTGTAGGCGAGAATCGCCGAGCGGCCGGCGGGCATTTGCTGGACGCCGAACAGGATCAGCCCGTTCCAGGCGGCGATATTGAACAAGGCGAGCGCCGCGACCTTGGGCCATAGCGCGCGTGCAATGCGGATCGAATCGCCGGATAGCTTCGATACGAGCAGCAATCCCAGCGCGGCGAACGGCAGCGTCGTGGCCCGGAAGGTCAGCGGCGCAAGCTCGGTGACGCCCAGCTTGAGCACGGGCCAGTTGCAGCCCCAGACCAGGGTGAGAATGACGACCAGCAGCAGGCTCGACGGCGGCACCGCGTGATGCGCGGTGTTCGTCTTCGCCTGGTCGCTCACAGGCGCGCGCCGTATTTCGATTGATGCAGCGCCCGCGCCTGCGTTACCCACTGATCGCGCACGATGCGCCCGGGAAACTCCGGCAGCTTGGCGTCGAATTCGGCCACTTCACGATCGGTCCAGCACGCGATCTGGCGGAACGTCATGACGCCGAGGCTGTGCAACATCCGCTCCAGCACAGGGCCGATGCCGACGATGAGCTTCAGGTCGTCGGGCTCACCCACACCGGCCAGGATCGGCGGCGGCGCGTTGGTCTCGATGTCGATTACGAGTTGCCGATACCGCGCGGTTTCGGCGCGCGTGTCGGCGAGAGTGCGGAAGAGCTCCGCACGCTCACGCGTGAATGCCGCGAGCCGGTCAATCGCCGGCTCGCGATCGGCCAGTTCGCGGCGAAGCGCAGCGGCCTCGCTGTCGCGGCTGCGGATGAGGCGCGCCTTCTCGTCGCTGAAGGCATCGGTGCCGATGCGCTCTTCCACGGCCGGCGGCGTTGCGGGAGCGGCGGGAGTCGCAGCGGGAGCGACGGGCGTCGGGGCCGGCGCAGCCCTCATCGGAATTTCGGCAGCCGGTGAGCGCTGCCGCGCGCCGACAAGGTAACCGGCAAACGCCGCGATAACTGCGATGACGATGAGCGAGAAAATGATCACGATGCGGCAGAGTTCTTGTCGCAGCAAGCTCGCGCGACCGATGAGACTAAGCATTCTAGTCGACGCGCGGCCGCGCGGCCAGATGCATGGCGCGAGCGCATATGCAACCCTGCTACAATCGACGAAGGCGTCCGTATCTCCGGTTTGCATTGGCCACCATGTCTGCTCCCCAGGGCGAAGCTTCCGCGTCCTCGCCGGCGCCGACGGCCGCTGCATCGACGATCGCGCAGGGCAAATCGGGCGACCCGGCGCGCCGGCGCCGTTGGTTGACGATTGCCCTCGTGGTCGGACTGGCGGCAGCTATCGCCGCAGTCTGGATCGACGCGCGCAACCGCGACCGACAGCTGCGCACGGAAGTCGCGCAGCGTCTCGCGGACTTGGACGCCGGCGACAAGGTGTTACGCACCACGGTGCTGGCGGCGCAGGATAGCTTGCGCGACGCGCAGGCGAAGATCGCCTTGCTCGAAAACCGCCTTGCCGAATCGCAGACCCAGCAGGCCGCGCTCGACGCGCTCTATCGCGAGCTTGCGCCGTCGCGCGACGAGTGGGCGCTGACCGAGGTCGAGCAGGTGCTGTTGCTCGCCAGCCAGCAGCTGCAGCTCGCGGGCAATGTCTCGGCGGCGCTCGCCGCGCTGCAACTGGCGGACGCGAAGCTGCAGCGCCTGAACCGGCCGCAGTTCGTCCCGCTGCGGCGCGCGCTCGCGCGCGATATGGATCGGTTGAAGGCCGTGCCCTATGTCGACGTAGCGGGAATTTCGCTGCGGCTCGATCAGGCGATCGCCGGGGTCGATGCACTGCCGCTCGCGCTGGAAGAACGCCTGCCGCCGCCACCGCAGGAAACGCCGGCGAAGGACGAGCCGGGATGGCGGCGCTTCCTGCGCGATGCCTGGCAGGATCTGCGGCAGCTCGTACGCATCGAGAATCTCGACCGGCCCGAAGCGCCGCTGCTCACGCCGCCGCAGCAGTTTTTCCTGCGTGAGAACCTGAAGCTGCGCCTGCTCTCCGCGCGCTTCGACCTCCTGTTCCGTGATCAGACCAATTTTCGCGCCGACCTCGCCGCCGCGGATGTGTGGCTTAAGAAGTACTTCGACACGCGCGCGAAGCCGGTGCAATCGCTGCAGACGCTGCTCAAGGAACTGCGCGCGACCGACATGTCGACCGAGCTGCCGGGGCTCGCCGGCAGCCTGGATGCGGTGCGTGTGCTGCAACTTGCGCGCGAAAAGCGCATGCGCTGACGCATCGCGATGCGCTTTCTATTCTGGTTCCTGCTGCTCGCAGTCGTCGCGGTCGTTGCCGCGCTGGCGGCGCGGCTCAACGCCGGCTACGCACTGCTGGTCGCGCCGCCGTATCGCATCGAGCTGTCGCTTAACCTGCTGCTCATCCTCATCGTCGGTGGCTTCGCCGCGCTCTACTTCGGACTGCGCGTGATCGTGCACACGGTACAGCTGCCCGCGCAGGTGCGCGAATGGCGACGGTTGCAGAAGAAGGATCGCGCGCGGGCGAAGCTCGATGCAGCGATCGTCGCGCTGCTCGAAGGGCGCTATGGCAAGGCGCAGCAGCAGGCGCAGGAAGCGCTGGCGCTGCCACATTCGTCGGGGTTGGCCGCGCTCGTCGCCGCCCGCGCCGCGATCGACGTGCGCCAGTTCGATGCGGCCGAAGCGTATCTTTCCCGACCCGAGACGCAGGCGAGGAGTCTCGCGGTGCCGCGTTTGACGCTCTCCGCGGAAATCGCGCTGGAGCAGGGGCAGCCCCAGGAAGCGCTGCGGATCCTCGAAGCGCTGAAGCGCGAGGCGGGCATGCACACTGCGGCGCTGCGGCTCGAGCTCCGCGCCACGCAGGCAGCGCGCCGGTTCGCGGCCATCCCGCCGCTGGTCGAGCAACTGGTCAAGCGTGGCGTATTCGACACCGCGCAAGGCGAGCAGGTGAGAATCGCCGCGCAGCGCGAGCAGTTGCGCGCGCTGGCGCACGACGCCGCCGGCTTGCGCGACGCGTGGAATCGGCTGCCCGAATCGACGCGCATGCTGTCGCCGATCGCGCGCGCCGCGGCGCTCTCCTTCCTGCAACTCGGCGGCGACCGCGAGGCCGCGGACATCCTCGCCCGCAGCCTCGAACGCGAGTGGGTCTCCGAACTCGTCGAGCTCTACGGCGAGTGCCGGGTCCCCGATGCGACGCGGCAGATCGTGCAGGCCGAGCATTGGCTCGCCGCGCACAATCAGGACGCGGCGTTGCTACGCGTGCTGGGAACGCTCTGTCAGCGCCAGCAACTCTGGGGCAAGGCGCAGACATATCTCGAGGCCAGCGTCGCGCTTGACGATCACTGGCGCACGCACTTGGCGTTAGGCGAGATGCTCGGCCGGCTGGGCAGGAACGACGAGGCCAATACGCACTTCGTCGCGGCGCTCAGGCTCGCGACCGACGAATTGAAGCGGCGTAGCCCGAGCTGAGCGGGTAGCCCGGGCTGAGCGCGCAGCGCGATGCCCGGGGCGCCTTCGGTTGGACACGATCCCGGGCGAGTAGTCCGGGCTGAGCCCGCAGGGAGTAGCCTGGGTTGAGCGCGAAGCGCGATACCCGGGGCGGCGGCCTGCTCTCGCGCAATCCCCGGGCATCGCTACGCTCAGCCCGGGCTACGGCCGACGATTGGCTTTGATATCGAACACCACGATCTGCTCGTCGCGATAAACCGGTGCACCGAGCTTGGCCTCGATCGCCGGCAGACACGCCGCGACGTTGGGCCACTCGACCTCCGCGTCCGGCGGTGTCTTCCAGGCTTTGAAGTGCATGACGAGATAGTCCGCGCCGTAGGTCTTGCCAGCGAGGATCATGCTCAGGTGCACGAACTCCCGGAAGCGCAGCGCAGTCACCGTTGCCGGGTATTCGCCGAAATCGCGCACGCCGCACACGGGCGTGACGAGTCCGATCTTCACGTACTGGCGATGGACCTCCTGATACCACGGATGCGGGTTGAAGTCCGATTCGAGCCGCCATGGCGCCTCGATCAGCGTCAACGATCGCGGAGGTCGCTGCGCGAGCTGGCGATAGAAGTCGGGAACCGGATCGCGCGGAATCTCGAGAACGTACGGATTGTGCGTGGGGTCGTAGTCGTACTGGAACCGCAGATGTCCGATGAACTGGTTGGGGCGATAGAGGTAATCCGGTATCGGCCCGGCCCACAACAGTAGTACTGCAAACACGACGGCGACCGCCGCCTGCAGGGAAGGTCGACGCAGCGGCTCGAGACACGCTATCGCACCTTCGGCGACGAAAAGCAGTACGAACGGTAGCGCCGGCAGCAGATAACGAGAATAAACGCCGGGGTGATGAATCCATTGCGCTCCGGTCGCGGCAATGGCGACGGCGGCAGCCAACACCACCGTCGCCAGATACGCGGTCAAGTCGCGGTCTCGCCGCCAAAGTTGATGGATGCCCAGACCCGTGAGCGCGGCCAGAACAACGAGCAGCGCCGGCCGCGCGATGCCGAAAAGCATCAGCAGCGTGCGATAGAAGCTATCCGGTGTGACCCAATGCGTGCCGGCTTTCGCGGAAAAGCGGACCCAGTCGTTGAGGAGCGGCGGCAGCAGCGCCGCTGCGAGCGGAATTGAAGTAAGGACTCCGAGCAGCATGAATCGCAGTAGCCCGGGCTGAGCGTGAAGCGCGATGCCCGGGGCGCCGCCAGCACTGACTGCAGTTCGTGCGGCGAACAAGGATCGGATTCCGTAGTACGCGAATGGCAGCAGCGTGAACGACAGCGTGATCGGATGCAGCCAGCCGGCGAGAACGCTCGCTCCAATGTAGGCCGCACCCCAGCCTTTCGTCGCGCCTTCGGCGAGCCACCAGCGGCGGAAGGCGACGATCGCAATGAATGTGAGCAGGCTCGTGAGTGCGTACGGCCGCGCCGTCTTGCTGAGATAGACGAGAAGCGGCGAGATCGCGAGCAGCGAGACCCAGGCTGCACGCACCGGCAGCGTCGTCTCGCGGCGGAGCAATAACGGTGCGACGACGAGGAGCGCGATGCCGGAGAGCAGCATCGGCAGGCGCATCACCCATTCCGTCAGGCCGCCGTGCAGCGCGAGCAGCCGGTAGTAGAGCGTGAGCGGAATGCTGTGATCGGCGAAGCCGAAGCTCGTCGCGATGCCGGCGGCGTCGGAATGCAGGACCTTGTGCACCGCATGCCACTCGTCGTCGAGCAGCACCTGGACATCAAGCTGATACCAGCGCAGCCACGCGCCGACGACGACCGCCAATGCAAGCACGACGATCCATGCCGCAGCCGCAGGCGGAAGCGACGCCCGGCGGCCCTCGGGTTTCATGTCGCGGCAGGCCGCGTCTTGCTTGCCGACTCGAGCTTGAGCTCGCGCCGGTCCGAAAAAACGCGCGGGCGGGCGAGCCCCCAGCGCCACAACCGGTACTGCACGCTCGTCCACAGCACGCCGAGGCCATAGACGACCGACCGGGCGAAAGTGATCTCGCTGCCATCCTCGAAATATTTCGTCGGGCAGGAGATTTCGCCGATGCGCATGCCGAACGCATGCGCCTGGATGAGCATCTGGTTGTCGAAGATGAAATCCGGCGAGTTGGCAGCCAGCGGCAGCGTCTCGATGACGCGGCGTGCGAACGCGCGATAGCCGGTGTGGAACTCGGAGAGCTTGGCGCCGACGATAAGGTTTTGCAGCGCGGTGAGAACGCGGTTGGCAACGTACTTGTAGCGCGGCATGCCGCCGGCAATCGCGGTATTGCCGAGGATGCGCGAGCCGATGACGACGTCGTAGACGCCGGACGCGACCATGGCGGCCATGGCGGTGATCAGCTTGGGCTCGTACTGGTAATCGGGGTGAAGCATGACGACGATGTCGGCGCCTTCGGCCAGTGCCAGGGCGTAGCAGGTCTTCTGGTTGGCGCCGTAGCCGCGGTTCTCCGGCTGGCGATGCGCGATGATGCCGAGCCGCCGCGCCACGGCGAGCGTGGCGTCATCGCTGGCGTCGTCGACGAGCAGCACGGCGTCGACCACGTCGCGCGGGATCGCGAGGAAGCATTCCTCCAGCGTCTTCTCGGCGCGATACGCCGGCATGACGACGACGATCTTTTGTCCGTGCAGCATGGGTTGGAGTGAGGAGACGCCCCTCACCCTGACCCTCTCCCCGCAAGCGGGGCGAGGGAAAAAACTCCCTCTCCCGCCTGGGCGGGAGAGGGTTGGGGTGAGGGTGGGGCGAACACCGCCACGAATACGACTCCAAGCAGGTTGCTCGGATGATACACGGGCTTCCGAAGAGCACTCGCCGCGTTGCCGCATCGCGCTTGCCTCGACACCCGATTCCCGTGTTCAATCTCGCACGACGCCGATCGAACAGCGACGATGCTTTTCAATAGCTACGAATACCTGATCTATTTCCTGCCGCTTTCGCTCGCGGTCTATTTTCTGCTCGGGCGCAAAGCGGCGTGGGCCGTCGGGTGGCTGGTCGTGGCGTCGCTGTTCTTCTACGGCTGGTGGAATCCGAAGTATCTGCCGCTGATCCTGGCGAGCATCGGCTTCAACTTCGCGATCGGCCGCGCGCTGCACCGAAGGCCGCGCCAGTCCAAGGCGCTGCTTGCGTTGGGCGTCGGCGCCAACCTTGTCCTGCTCGGCGTGTTCAAGTACGCCAACTTCGCGGTGCGCAACACCGCCGACCTGACCGGTTTGCCGCTCGCGTTGCCGCATATCGTGCTGCCGCTGGGGATCAGCTTCTTCACCTTCACGCAGATCGCGTATCTCGTCGACGTCCATCGCGGCAAGGCGCAAGAGCCCAGCCTTCTCAACTACGCGCTGTTCGTGAGCTTCTTCCCGCATCTGCTCGCCGGGCCGATCCTGCACCACAGCGAGATGATGCCGCAGTTCGCCTCGGCGACCAACAAGCGGCCGCAGGCGTTTCATCTCGCGGCGGGGCTGTTCCTGCTCGCGATCGGGCTCGCGAAGAAAGTGTGCATTGCCGATCCCCTTGCAGCCGTCGCCGCCGCCGGCTTCGATCATCCCGAAGCGATTTCGGCGCTGACTGCGTGGCTCGCCGTGCTGGCATATACGCTGCAGATCTACTTCGACTTCAGCGGCTACACCGACATGGCGCTGGGCGCGGCGCGCATGTTCAACATCCAGATGCCGGTGAACTTCAATTCACCTTACCACGCGGCCAATATCCGCGAGTTCTGGCAGCGCTGGCACATGACGCTGTCGCGCTTCCTGCGCGAATATCTGTATATCCCGCTCGGCGGCAATCGGCACGGCGAGTGGCGGACCACGGGCGCGATCCTTGCGACATTCCTCCTGGGGGGACTCTGGCACGGCGCGGCGTGGACATTCGTCGCCTGGGGCGCGCTCCACGGCTGCGCGCTCGTCTGCCTGCGCGCCTGGGAGCGCACGGGCCTGCATCTGCCGCGGGGCATCGCCTGGGCGCTGACGTTCCTGTTCGTGATGGTTACCTGGGTGTTCTTTCGCGCGAGCTCGCTGCCTGCGGCGGGCGCGATGCTGCGGGCAATGGCCGGTGCCAACCCGAACGGCGAGCCGTTGCAGGAGGCGCTCCGCCACGGGCTCGCAGCGGATGCGCAGACGCCGGCGCTGGTCGTAGCGATCGTGCTCTTGGGCGGTGTCGCCGTGCTCGCGCTACGCAGGAATTCGAACGCCATGGCGCAGGACTTCCGGCCGACGTGGCCTCGCGGCGCAGCGGTTGCGGTCGGTCTCGTCTGGTCGGTGCTGCAGCTCGGCAAGGTGACTCCGTTCCTGTATTTCAACTTCTAGGACGCTCCTTGGAACTGCCGCGCTCTCCGGGTCCCGCAGCCGAACGCGCGAGCGCGCGCTGGCTGGCCGGCGTGCTCGGGGCGACATTGGCCGTGCTTGGCGCCGGCGCAGCCTTCGTCGCATGGGTCGACCCTTTCCAGCAGTATCACCTCGCAACGCACTATCCGCCGCGGTTCTACTTCCTGCACCATCGCTACATCAATCCGGGGCTCGCCAAGAACCAGCCCTACGACACAGTCGTCAGCGGCTCGTCGATCATGGAGAACACGCGCAATGACTTCGTCGCGCGGGTCTGCGGGGGGGCCGCGGTCAACCTTTCCATGCCCGCAATGAGCGCCTCCGAGCAGCGGCTGATGATCGAGACGGCGCTGGCTGATCGCCCGCTCAAGCGGGTAATCTTAGTGCTCGACTTCAACGAGTTCGCGGGAGGCGTCGAGGAGCGGCAGGACGTCGCCGGTCCGCTGCCGCGATTCCTGTACGACCGCAATCCTTTCAACGATCTGCCGTACCTGCTGTCCTGGGACGTGCTCGTCAAGGCGTGGCGCATCGTGACCGGCGACACGAGCGAAAAGTTCACCTCCGATCCCAACGCGGCGTGGTTCTGGGGCAACGTCGTGCGTTTCGGGCGCGAGCAAGTGCTGCGCGGACTGGACCTGAAGAATTTGAATGCGCGCTACCGGCAGCCGCAGCGCACGCTCGAAGGCATGCGCGCGAGCTTCGAGCACAATCTGCTGCCGCTCTTCCAGTCCCATCCTGAAACCGAATTCGATCTTGTGTGGCCGCCGTATTCGATTCTGGTCTGGGTCGATTTCGCGCAGCGGGATCAGGTGCAGGTGAGCCTGGAGTTCAAGCGCTACGTTTTCGAGAAGACTCGCGAGTTGGACAACGTTCGGGTCTTTGATCTGCAAAGCGAAGCCGTCATAACGCACGACCTCGACAAATACGACGATATCTATCATTTCGATCCGACAATCAATGAGCAGCTGATCGAGTCGACCTGCAAGGGTCGGAACCGCGTCGACGGGACCAGCGTGAGCGAATTCGAACGATGGCTGCGCGAGCAGGTGACGGCGGTCAATACTCCGGCGGGGCTCGCACGGATTGCGGCCGGAAGACCGGGGGACGCGGGCAGCAGCAAGAGGTAGAAACGATCGCGGCGCCGTCGGCGGGATTTCGCCCGCCGGTCACGGGCACCACGCGGAGCCGCGGCGGACCGAGAGGCGCACTCGTCGGTCGATCAATCCGCTCGCCTGCAAGCGACGGCAGGCAGCCTCGCCGCTTGCGGTGATGCGTCGCCTGGAGAGGCGCTTGGAACAGCATCCACGGAGACGACATCGAATAATGTCAAGTACAATTTGTAGAGACCATCGATTATTTGAACGCAGGTAATTGGTGGTTTGTAAAATATTTAGATTATTGGAGGGCCGGTCGTCCCAAAACGGGCTAATCGATGAATGGCTATGTACTCACATATCACTCGCATCATGTCATCGGGGGCGATTACGCGCGGAATGATCACATCGCTCTTGCAGCCGACCTCGAACTGATCGCTAATCTCGGCTGCGAGCTTGTTTCGCTCGATACATTGGTTGACGCGTTTTTTGGGACCGCGAAAGTTCCCGACCACGATGATCGGCGAGCGCTGGTTGCGATTACTTTCGACGATGGCCCGATTTACGACTTTGAGGGCTTCACGCACCCGCAGTTCGGTCGCCAACGCGGCTTCCTCGGCATCATGCGTGATTTCATGTCAAAGCATGCTGAGGACCGGCGACACAAGCTCAATGCCACGAGCTTCGTTATCGCTTCACCGGATGCGCGACGGGTTATCGAGAAGACATACGACGCTGCCTACACCTTTGTCGGGCTGGGCGCCATGACCGACGAATGGTGGGGCCCGGCGATTGAGACGGGATTTATCTCAATCGCCAATCACAGCTGGGACCACCTCCATCCGGCGTTGCCGAGGGTCGCGCACTCCCGTCAAGCAAGGGCCGACTTTACACAGGTTCTCACTCTTGAGGACGCGGACGCCCAGATAGCCGAGGCAAGTAAGTTCATCGCGAGACGAACGAATGGGCGAAATGCTCCATACTTCGCTTATCCCTTCGGGCAGTACAATGCATTTCTGGTCCAAGAGTACCTGCCTAAAAACGCCGAGCGACTGGGCTTGCGGGCAGCGGTTACGGATGAGCCGAAACCGATCACCGGCCGCGAAAGCCGCTGGTGCCTCCCGCGGTATATTTGCGGCCACCATTGGAAGAGCGCGTCGGAGCTGAGGGCGATTCTCGAGGCAGGCTGACTATAAGATCACGGCAGGGAAGATGGGCCGCTGCTCAAAATGGCCCTATCGTAGCTACGCGGTCTTCCAGCTCGCGCTTCTCCGCCTCGGCGAGAGCGGCGTTCCATTTCACGATGACGTACGGATGGCGTGTCGGCCGGTAACCCGAGCGAATGTCCACAATATAGGCTTTCTTGTCGCCGCAATAACCGAACCATGCCTTACAGTCGGTTAGATCGCGGAATGCAGTCTCGAGCATGATTTGCGCAATTCCGCCTCGTTCCCGGCAGGCGAGCCAGTGTTCCTTTGGCAGCCGCCGGTAGAAATTATTTCGAGTGCACATGCCGCCACAGAGGTAGCAGTCGGCGTAGCCAATCCAGTTGCAGAATCCGACTGCTTCGAGATGACTCTCCGACCACTTGTAAAACGCGACTTCCTGCCACCATTTCTCTGGCGGTGTAGGTATCGAAAGGCCGGAATTCTCGCGCGGCACCGGGAATGGAATCCGGAACGAATCGTAGAACAGCTCAGTCGCAAAATACTGTGCATTGCGAAAAAACGCGACGTGCAGCGACTCGTCAAAGCTTTTCATGGCGAGATCCTTCACACCTGTGAATAGCTGTTAGGCGGGAGCCTCCGGCTGTACCGCGTACGTGAACGAGTCGGCGAAGAATTCCTCCGCCGGCAGACCGCGCTCGGTGGCGAAATCGCGCTTCGCGGCATCGATCATCGCCGGGCCGCCGCAGGCGTAGACCTGATAGCCCGAGAGGTCGGGAAAGTCGGCCATCACCGCCTTGTGCACGAAGCCGGTCCGTCCGGGCCACTCGTCCTCCGCCAGCGGATCGGACAGCACCGGAATGAAGCGGAAGTCGCGGTGCTGCTCCTGCCAGCATCCGGGCAGATCGGGAAGATAGAGATCGCGTAACGAGCGCACGCCCCAATAGAGGACCATCGGCCGCTCGATCTCGTGATGCAATGCGTGCTCGATGACCGCCTTGATCGGTGCAAAGCCTGTGCCGCCGGCAATGAAGATGATCGGCTTGTCGGACTCCTCGCGCAGATAGAACGTCCCCAGCGGCCCTTCGAAGCGCAGGATTTCGCGGCCCTTGAATTCGTTGAAGAGCTGACCGCTGAACAGGCCACCCGGTATGTGGCGCACATGCAGTTCGAGCAGCGCGTCGTCTTCGGGCGGGGTAGCAAGCGAAAAGCTCCGCCGCCGGCCGTCCTTGAGCAGGAGGTCGATGTACTGCCCGGCGAGATACTGCAGGCGCTCGTTCGCCGGCAGCTTGAGCGACACAATCGCGACGTCGGGCGCGACCTTGTCGATCTTCTCGATCCGGCACGGCAGCTTGCGGATCTGGATATCGCCGGCCCGACGCACTTCGCGCACTTCGATGCTGAGCGGCGTCTTCGGCTTGGCGACGCAGAAGAGCGCCAGCCCTTGTGCCTTTTCGGCGTCGGTGAGCGTACCGGGCTGGTGCGCGCCGTAGTCGACCGCGCCGTCGAGAATTTTTCCCTTGCAGGTGCCGCAGGCGCCGTTGCGGCAACCGTAGGGGATCATCAGGTCCGCGCGCATCGCGGCGGCGAGCACGGTTTCGCCGCCCTCGCAGGCGAAGCTGTGCTCGGTGGGTTTTATGGTAATCTGGAACGGCATCGATTTGCTGGCTGGCAGGGTTGTTCCGCGCAGGGCACCAGAGTGATACGGGTACTGTTGATTGGCTGCGGCGACATCGCCCTGCGCACTGCCGAGCTGTTGCGCGGCAGGGTTCGGCTCTACGGCCTCACGCGAAGGCCGGAGGACATTCCCAAGCTGCGCAATCGGGGCATCGTGCCGATCCTCGGCGATCTCGATCGCTCTCACAGTCTCGAGCGCCTGCGCGCGGCACCTTTCGCGGTGCTGCATTTCGCGCCACCCCCGGGCGAGGGCCGCGACGATCCGCGCACCATGCGGCTCATCGCCGCGCTGACAAAGGCGCGGATTATACCCCACCACTTCGTCTACATCAGCACCAGCGGGGTCTATGGCGATTGCGCCGGAGCACGCGTAAGCGAGACGCGGCCACGCCGCAGTCAGACGCCGCGCGCACGACGGCGGATCGCCGCAGAAGATCGTTTGCGGCGCTGGGCGAAGCGCTACGGCGTCAAGCTCGCGATCCTGCGCGCACCCGGTATCTACGCCGCGACGCGCCTGCCTCTCGACCGCTTGCGGCAGGGAACACCCGTGCTCCGGCCCGAGGACGACGTGTACACCAATCATGTGCACGCCGACGATCTGGCGCGCGTCGCCGTCGCCGCGGCGTTTCGCGGCAAACCGAATCGCGCGTACAACGTTACCGACGACGGCGAAATGCAGATGGGCAACTGGTTCGATGCGGTCGCCGACGCGTTTCAGCTGGCGCGCCCGCCGCGGATCTCGTGGGAAGAAGCAGAGACTCGCATCGCGCCGCAACTCCTGTCGTTCATGAGCGAGTCGCGACGGCTATCCAACGCGCGCATGAAGCGCGAACTGCGCGTGCGGCTGCGCTATCCGACGCCGCAGGCGTTGCTCGCCGAAGTCGCGCCGCGCGAGCTCAGGAAGCAGTTGAATCTGCCGCTGTGACGAACCCTTCTGCCTCTGCGGTACCGCAGCGCACGCGCTGGCAGAAAATCGCCGCGCGCCTCGACGCCTACGAGCGGTTGATCCGCCTCGACAAGCCGATCGGTACGTTGCTGCTGCTGTGGCCGACGCTGACTGCGCTGTGGATTGCCGCGTCGGGCTCGCCGTCATGGATCGTGGTCGGCATCTTCGTGGTCGGTACGCTGCTGATGCGCTCGGCGGGATGCGCGATCAACGACTACGCGGACCGCGATTTCGACGCGCATGTCGAGCGCACCGCGAACCGGCCGCTGGCGCGGCGCGAGATCGAGCCCTGGGAAGCGCTCGCCGTCGCCGCCGTGCTGGCGGCGTGTGCGTTCCTGCTGCTCCTGCGCTTCAACCGGTTCACTATCCTGCTCTCCATTCCCGCGCTCGCGATCACGATCGCGTATCCTTTTGTCAAGCGTTTTTTTCAACTGCCGCAGGCGTTTCTCGGCATCGCCTTTTCCTTCGGCATTCCGATGGCTTACGCGGCGGTCTTCGGCTTCGTGCCGGCAAACGGATGGTGGCTTTTCACTGCCAACCTGTTCTGGGTCATGGCCTACGACACCGAGTATGCGATGGTCGATCGCGAGGACGATATCAGGCTGGGACTCAAGACGTCGGCGATTGCGTTCGGCCGCTTCGATGTCCTTGCGGTGATGCTCTGCTACGCGGTCTACCTCGGGATGCTGACGTGGATCGGACGCATGCTCGGCATGGGACCGCTGTTCTACGGCGCGGTCCTGATCGCGTCAGCACTTGCGCTTTGGCACTTTTGGCTGATCCGCAAACGCGAGCGCGCGGGCTGCTTCCGCGCGTTTCTGGGCAATCACTGGCTTGGGCTCGCGATATTCGCCGGCACCGTCGCCGATTACGCCGTGCGCTTGCAGCGCTGGCCGAGGTGGCCGATGTAACCCGGGCATCGCTGCGCTCAGCCCGGGCTACGACAATTCCCATATGTAGCCCGGGCTGAGCGCGAAGCGCGATGCCCGGGACGGCGCTTCGAAAACCGCCGTGAGTTGCGCTACGAGCTACGCGCATTACCGTGAGAGGAGCAGCCGATGGACTTGCAGCTGAAGGATCGCATCGTCGTCGTGACCGGAGCGAGCAAGGGCATCGGCTGGGCGTGCGCCGAGGCATTCGCGCACGAGGGCGCGAAAGTCGTGCTGGTATCGCGCAGTCAGGCGAACCTCGACGCAGCGCTCGCGCGCTGGCCGAAGGGCGCGCCGATGCCGCTGGCAATCGCCGCCGACCTCACGCGAGCCGAGGAAGCCGAGCGCATGGCCGGGAAAGCCGAGGAAAGCGTCGGGCCCATCGCGATCCTCGTGAACTCGGCCGGCGCCGCGCGCCGGTATGCGCCGGCCGATCTCGACGCCGCGGCGTGGCATGATGCCATGGACGCAAAATTTTTCAGCTACATTCACGCCATCGATGCGGTGCTCAAGCGGATGCTCGGTCGCGGCCGCGGCGCGATCGTCAACATCATCGGCATGGGTGGCAAGGTGGCGAGTCCGGTACACCTGCCCGGTGGCGCGGCGAACGCAGCGCTGATGCTGGCGACGGTGGGTTTGGCCGCAGCGTTCGGGCCCAAGGGCATCCGCATCAACGCCATCAATCCCGGGGCCACGCTGACCGGTCGCGTGCAGGAAGGCTTGAAAGCCGAGTCGAAGATGACCGGGCTGTCCGAGGCCGAACTGCTCGAGCGCAATCAGGCGAGAATCCCGCTCGGCCGGCTCGGCACGCCCGAAGAAGTTGCGCAAGTCGCCTTGTTCCTCGCCTCGGACCAGGCAAGCTATGTCACCGGCGCCATCGTGCCGATGGACGGAGGAAGCGGTTCGGTGATCTAGCTGCGCGCGGTTTGCCGCCGCGTCGGCGACGCAGCATCGCCGTGCCGAGCAGGGCGAGCAATGTTGTCATCGCGGCGAGCGCGACGGGCGATAACGTAGGGATCGACGCAGCAAGGTTTGCGGGCAAGGCCCGGAGCACCTTGCCAGTCGTGCAATCGAATACGATCGTGCTGACAAAGCTGACCGAGCCGGTCTTACTAGGTCCGGTGTAGGTGGTGATGGTGATCGTGATCTTCGTGTTCGGCGGCAAGCCGCCGCCGAACGGCTTGATCTGAAACGTCGGGTAAGCCGCGTTGTAGGCCCCGAGGTTGGCGCCGGTCTCGTCGGTAAATTCCTCGATGGTGCCCACGCCGGGCACCGTGACCGTGACATCCGCCGAGGCAACCCCCGTGACGTTGATGAATGTGTTGACGTTGAACCCGCTGCCGCCGCAGCTGCCGGCGAGCGTGGGCTGATCGTGCAGGAGCTCGATCGACGGCAGCGTCGTTGCGGTGGTTCCGGGAGCTGCTACTTGTGGAAGCGTGGGCGACTCGGTTCCGGCAGATGCGGCGAAGCCCGCGGTTGCCCACGACAGGGCGACGACTCCAGACCAGGCCTTGAGCGCGGCCGCGACCGTTGGCAAGCGTTGATCTCCTCGGCGATGTGGGCTCCCGGAGGAGCCCACGCAAACCAGCATAGCGGTTGGCTGTTGCGGCGGTCCAGCCGCGGGCGCGGATAATACCGCGTCTCGGGCACCCTGTGGCGTCGAAACCACGGGCAGTGTCGCCGTCTCCCGACAGATTTCGGCATTCTGGGCCGTTTTGCTCGTATTGCTTGGATGAAGCGCCCTGCGCGGGCCGTACCGCGCCGTGCACGGAGCGGCTGGTAAGATGCCCGCGCGCGCCCGAGGCTGCACGCGCCAAAGCCACGATGAAATACACCGACCTCCGCGATTTCCTCGCCCAGCTCGAACGTCGCGGCGAGCTGAAACGCATCGCCGTTGAGATCGATCCGCGGCTGGAGATGACCGAGATCTGCGATCGCGTGCTGAAGGCGAACGGCCCTGCGCTGCTGTTCGAACGGCCGAAGGGTTTCGATGGTGCGGACGGGCGGCCGCGGATCCCCGTGCTGGGCAATCTTTTCGGCACGCCGCTTCGTGTTGCACTGGGCATGGGTGAAGAGTCGGTCGCAGCGCTGCGCGAAGTCGGCAAGCTGCTCGCGTTCCTCAAGGAGCCCGAGCCACCGAAGGGATTGAAGGACGCGTGGCAGAACACGCGGCCGGTGTTCATGCAGGTCATGCACATGACGCCGAAGGAACGCTCCGCGGCACCGTGCCAGGAGATCGTGTGGGAGGGCGCGGAGCTCGATCTCTCGCGCCTGCCGGTTCAGACCTGCTGGCCCGGCGATATCGCGCCGCTGATTACCTGGGGACTCACCGTCACGCGCGGCCCGCTCAAGCAGCGCCAGAACCTGGGCATCTACCGGCAGCAGGTGATCGCGAAGAACAAGTTGATCATGCGCTGGCTGCCGCATCGCGGCGGCGCGCTCGATTTTCGCGATCATGCCCTCGCGTCGCCGGGGAAGCCGTTTCCGGTCGCGGTCGCGCTCGGGGCCGACCCGGCGACGATTCTCGGCGCGGTGACGCCCGTGCCCGACACGTTGTCGGAATATCAGTTCGCGGGACTGTTGCGCGGCGCGCGAACCGAGATCGTGAAGTGCATCACGCACGACCTGCAAGTGCCGGCTTCGGCCGAGATCGTGCTCGAAGGCTTCATTCGTCCCGACGCCGGCGATCCGACCGGCTACGAGAGCGCGCTGGAAGGCCCTTTCGGCGATCACACCGGTTACTACAACGAGGTCGAGCGTTTCCCGGTGCTCACCCTCGAACGCATCACCATGCGCCGCGATCCGATCTATCACTCGACTTATACCGGAAAGCCGCCCGACGAGCCCGCGGTGCTGGGTGTCGCGCTGAACGAAGTCTTCGTGCCGCTGCTGCAGAAGCAGTTTCCGGAAATTGCGGACTTCTACCTGCCGCCGGAGGGCTGCTCGTACCGGCTGGCCGTTGTCAGCATGAAAAAGCAGTATCCCGGCCACGCCAAGCGCGTGATGTTCGGTGTCTGGAGCTTTCTTCGGCAGTTCATGTACACCAAGCTCATCGTCGTCACCGACGACGACGTGAACGTCCGCGACTGGAAGGAGGTCGTGTGGGCGCTCTCCACGCGCGTCGACGCCGCGCGCGATACGCTGATCATCGAGAACACACCGATCGACTATCTGGACTTCGCCTCGCCGGTCGCCGGCTTGGGCAGCAAGATGGGGATCGACGCCACGAACAAATGGCCTGCCGAAACGCAGCGCACCTGGGGCCGCCCGATCGCGATGGACGACGCAGTGAAGCGGCGCATCGACGCGCTCTGGAGAGAGCTTGGGTTGTAGCCCGGGCTGAGCGCGCAGCGCGATGCCCGGGGCGGTGTTTCAGCGCAGCGTTGCCCCCGGGCATCCCCCGGATCAAGTCCGGGGTCAGCCCGGGCTACGCGCGTGCGAATGAATTCGGGAGCTACTCGCGACTCCGCCATATCCGGGCGAAGCGGAAGACCACCAGCGCGATCGCGCCGTAGCGCGCGATGCGAGCCAGCCGGTTCCAGCCGAACAGGCGTGCCACCGTGCTGGCCAGCGCGATCGCCGCCGCGGGGCGCGCAATCGCACCGCCCACCAGGCCGGCGGGGCGCAGGGCGTCGCGCGCGTCGCCAGCGTGCAAGGCGAACTGCATGCGCTGCAGTTGCGACTGCGCGAGCAGGATCTGCTTGCGCGCCGCCAGGCTTTCGAGCGATTGGCTCATCGAACGCCGCTCATGGCTTCCGGCGCAACGCTTCCGCGTCGCGCTCCAGCTCGGCGAGCGTCGCCGCGAACGGCCGTCCGTGCGCCTGCAGCTGTTGCTTCAGGGCGAGCACCGCGCCCCCTGCGATCAGCGCATGGAAGATCGCGACGCTCGCAATCGCCGCCAGCGGATGACTGTCCCAGAGCCAGACCACGACCCAAACCGAGACCGAGACCAGCGCGAAGCAGGCAAACATCGTCGCGACGACGATCAGCACCAGCATGATCTTGATGCGCTCGCGCTCCTCTTCGAGCTCGACTGTAGCGAGCTCGAGGCGCGTGCGCAGCAGCGCGACCACCGTCGCGATCATGCCGGACAGCGCACCGGCGAGTCCCGCGGCGGGCCGCTCTGCGCCGGGTTCGGTCACGGAATGTTACCGGCGGCTGACCACCAGCCCGACCAGAAAGCCGATTGCCGCGGCGACGCCGATCGCCTGCCAGGGATTGTCGCGCACGTAATCGTCGGTCGCGCGGGCCGCAGCCTTGGCGCTGTCGATCGCGTCGTCCTGCACGTCCTGGAGGCGCATCTTGGCCGAGCGCAGCTTGGTTTCAACCTGCGAGCGCAAATCGCTCGCCTTTTCGCCGGATTCCTTGGCGGCTTGCTTGAGCAGCGTCTCCGCTTCCACGAGCACGTCGGAGAAATCCTTGACCAATGCCTCGCGGCTGCGTTCGAATTTTGCTGCAGTCATGTCGATCTCCGTTGAAATGAGGGGCGGCGCGGTGGGGTCGCCGGATCGCGTATTATGTACCATCGCCAAACCGCCGCAATCAGCCTGGGTCCGACAAGCCGGCGCTAAAATCATGCCTCCGCTAAAGCTCCCTGCCCTCGATCCCGCGGCCGTGCCGGAAGTGCGCGGCTCCGGCTATCCGGAACCGTTCCGCTCGCGCATGGGTGACAGGGTCAAGCGCCGCCTGGGCGAAGCCTGCGGCCTCACCAAGTTCGGCGTCAATCTGGTCACGCTCGGTGCCGGCGGCCAGTCGGCACTCCGCCACTGGCATACGCTCGAAGATGAGTTCGTCTATGTGCTCTCCGGCGAGGTCGTGCTCGTCAGCGAGGCGGGCGAACAGACCTTGGGCGCGGGCATGTGCGCCGGCTATCCGGCGGGGAAGCGCGACGCGCACCATTTCGTCAATCGCGGCACGGTACCCGCGGTGTATCTCGAGGTCGGCAATCGCATCGACGGCGACAACGCTTTCTATCCCGATGATGATCTGATGTGGTGCGATGGCGGGGACGGCGCCTATGGTGCGCACAAGGACGGCAGGCGCTATTCTGATTGAAGCCTGCGGCCGGCCTCGCCGGCGCGGTCGCGAAGCCGAACACTGAACACAAACGCAAGCAACGGAGGCCTAAAAATGACCGATACGCCTGCTCCGCCCGCCGTGCCGTCCGCGTCTTTGATCTCGACGACGCTCGTCGTGTATGCGCTCTTCGGCGTCGCTGCACTGCTAGGACTCGTGTCCTCGGGCTTTCCGCTGATCGCGCCGCTGTTCGGCATCGTCGGCATCATCGGCATCATTCTCGCCTACGTGAAGCGCGGCGACGCGACGGGCACATGGCTCGCTTCGCACTACCAATGGCTGATCCGCACGTTCTGGTACTCGTTGCTGTGGGGTTGCATTGGGGCGATTATTTTCGTGTTGCTCGCGATCATCCTGATCGGGCTGGTCATCGGCTACATAATCTGGGTGGCGACCACGATCTGGGTGCTCTACCGCTTGATCCGCGGCTACGTGCTGTTCAAGGACAGCCAGCCGGTGCCGGGCATGTGACGTCTTCGTAGTTGCGCAACTGCGTAACCCGGGCTGACCCCGGACCTGATCCGGGGGATGCCCGGGAGTGCAACAACGCGCTTCCGACTCCCGGGCATCGCGCTTCGCGCTTAGCCCAGGCTACGGCGGAAGCGCTCGATGACCCGGCCCTCATACGTGCGATTGCGCCGAAAACCGGTTCCGCTCGCCTCGAGCCGCGCCTCCAGCAACGCGAGCTTCGCCACCGCGCGGCGCCGCGCGGCATCGTCGTCGAGTGTCGCGAGCAGGGCGACGAGATCCGCGACATCGCACCGCGCTTCGACCTCGGGCGGCACGAAGCCGGCATTTTTCAGGATCCGGTACGCGGCACGCAGCTCTTCGGGTATGAGCCGGTCATCGTCGAGAACGAGCGGCCGGCCCGCGCCGGGAAGATCGTCAAACGCGCCTTTCGCGATCGCCTCTTCGATGCGCGCTTCCGCAAGCGCGTCGAGAAGCATGAGGCCGTTCATCGCGACGCTCCGTCGCGCATTCCGGCGTGGATCTGCTCCACGAGCAGATCGAGCGCCCGCTGCGCGCGGCCCGCATTGCGATGGTTGACGAAGCACACGACGACATAGCGCCGGTCGCCCGGCCCCAGGACGTAACCGGCGAGCGCGCGCACGCCTTCGAGCGATCCGGTCTTGAGCAAGGCCTGGTCGGCGACGTCGTCGTCGACGAAACGCTTGCGCACCGTGCCGTCGGTGGCTGCCACGGCAAGCGAGCTCGCGAAATCGCCGCGCACTCTGCTTGCGTCCGCCGCAAGCAGCAGCCGGGCCATGCTCTGCGCCGCGATGCGCTCGCGTCGCGACAGGCCCGATCCATTCTCCATGACAAGCTCCGGAAAGCCGAGCTTTCGCTTGGCGAGCCAACGCCGCACCGCATCGGTCGCGTGCGCCGTCGTCGCGGGCGGCGCATGCGCGGTCGTCGCCAGCGTAAGGAACAACTGTCGCGCCATCACGTTGTTGGAAAGCTTGTTGATGTCGCGCACCGCGTCGTACAGGGGCGGCGACTGCAACGTCGCGATCGGCTTGGCTCCCGGCGGCGCGCGACCTTCGCGCACGCCGCCGGCAAACGTTCCGCCGGCTTCTTTCCAGTAGCGCGCGAACATCGCAAGCACGTAGTGCGGATGATCAAGGAGGGCGACGTACCAGTCGCGCTCGCCGCAGGAGGCCGCGTAACGGCCGCCGAAAGTGGCACCCGCCGCGTTGGCGCGATTGACAAAGCTTGCGCCAAGCGCCGAGCGCCAGTCACCGCAATCGCCGGCGACAAGCCGCGGTGCGCTGCGCAGCGCAACGTTGTCGAGCGCGGGCTCGATCCGCACGTCCGTCGCGTCGCCGGCTGCACTCGGAGCGAATACGAAGCGCACGCTCTTGAAGTTGACGAGCAGCGCGTCGGGGCCGACGTTGTAGGGCTTGAGCGGCTCGGCGTCGAACGCCGCCGCATCGTGCGCGACGGTTGCGAAATAGCTGCGGTCGAGCACGAGATCGCCGCTGATGTTCGAAAGGCCGGTGGCGCGCAGCGCAGCGATCAGCGCCTGAAATTGCTCGACGGTGATCTTCGGGTCGCCGTAACCCTTGAGCACGAGATCGCCCTCGAGCGTCGAGCCGACCAGCGGCCCGTCGGCGAACGCTTCCGTCTTCCAGCGGTAATCGGGCCCGAGCAGCTCCAGCGCAGCAAAAGTCGTCACGAGCTTCATTGTCGAGGCCGGATTCATCGGCTTGCCGGGCCGGTGCGACACGAGCGGTCGCGCGCCTCCGGCCTCGCGCACGTAGGCGCTGACCGCGGAGAGCGGAATGCCCTCGTCGAGAAAGGCGCGGGCAATGGCGGGCGGCAGGGCGGCATTCGCGTCCGCCGCCACGAGCCACGCCGCCAGCGCGACCGCAGGGCCGAGTGCCCGGATCAGGCGCATGCCACGATCTCCAGCGTGCGCTCGGCGAGGAGCGCCATCTCGGCGTCGTCGAGCACGTAGGGCGGCATCCAGTAGACCGTGTTGCCGATCGGTCGCAGCAGCAACTCGCGCGCGAGCGCCTCAGCAAAGAACCAGCGCGAAAAATCGGGTCGCGCTGAAGCGACCTCGAAGGCCCAGATCATGCCGAGGTGGCGAAAGTTCCGAACCTTGCCATGCGCTGCGAGCGGCTGCGCCAGCGCGTCGAGCCTGGACGCGCGGTCGCGATTGCGCGCGAGCACGTCCTCATCGCGAAACAGATCGAGCACAGTCAGCGCGGCTCGGCAGGCGAGCGCGTTGCCGGTATACGAATGCGAGTGCAGGAAGCCGCGGGCGGGATCGTCGTCGTAGAACGCCGCGTAGACCTCGTCGGTCGTCAGCACGACCGAAAGCGGCAGGTAGCCGCCGGTGATGCCCTTCGACAGGCAGAGAAAGTCGGGCACGATCTTGGCCTGCTCGCAAGCGAACATCGTGCCGGTTCGACCGTATCCGGTCATGATCTCGTCGGCGATCAGATGCACGTCGTAGCGCGTGCAGAGCTCGCGAACGCGCACGAGGTACGCCGGGTCGTACATCGCCATCCCGGTCGCGCCCTGCACCAGCGGCTCGACGATCAGCGCCGCGACGCTCGTGTGACACTCGGCGAAGAGCGTTTCGAGTGCGGCCGCAGCTCCGAGCGCGTGGTCGCGCGCCGACGCGCCGGGCGCGGCGAGCCGCGCGTCGGGCGAGGGCGCGATGATGCCGTCGCGGAGGAGCGGCGCGTACACGTCGCGGAACAGCGCGACGTCGGTGACGGCAAGCGCGCCCAGCGTCTCGCCGTGATATCCGTGCTCGACACTGACGAAGCCGGTCTTCGCCGGCCGGTCGCGATTGCGCCAGTAGTGGAAGCTCATCTTGAGGGCGATCTCGACCGCCGAGGCGCCGTCCGAGCCGTAAAAGCAGTGCCCCAGCCGCCCCGGCGCGAGCGCGGCCAACCGCTCCGAGAGCTCGATCACCGGACGATGCGTGAATCCGGCGAGCATGACGTGCTCGAGTTCGGCGAGCTGCGCGCCGATGGCAGCGTTGATCCCCGGGTGGCCGTGCCCGAACAGATTGACCCACCACGAGCTTACCGCGTCGAGATAGCGGCGCCCGTCGAAATCGTAAAGCCATGGCCCGCTGGCGCGGGCGACCGGCACCAGCGGCAGCGTCTCGTGCAGCTTCATCTGCGTGCACGGATGCCATACGGCGGCGCGGCTGCGCGCGAGCCATGCGGCATTACCTGAGGTGGGCATGACGGGGCAGGGAAGGGCGCGGTCGATGCATCGTGGCGCCGCAAGGCTTCGCGCCATTATACTGGGGCGGGAGATCGAACCGGTGTCCGGGGAACAACGCCGGTTGACAGCCTGTTTGCGGTTGAATTACAACGTACCGTGCGCGCACTGCGAGCGATGGCAGTGGATGAAACAGGAGTCCGTTACAGCAGCGCGGCGATCGCGCTGCATTGGTTGACCGCCGTGCTGATCGTGGCCAACGTAACGCTCGGGTTGTCGATGGTTCCTTTGCCGATTATCCCGCGGAAGTTGCAGTGGTACGCTTGGCACAAATGGATCGGCATTACAGTGTTCCTCCTGACGTGCGCGCGGCTCGGCTGGCGCTGGATCTATCCGGCCCCGCCCCCCGTGGCGATGCCCGAGTGGCAGCGCCGGGCTGCGGAGGTGACGCAGATGCTGATGTACGCGCTGCTGCTGGCGATCCCGGTATCCGGCTGGCTCTACAGCTCGGCGACGGGTGTGCAGGTCGTCTATCTGGGCCTGGTTCCTTTGCCCGATTTGGTGCCCGCCGACAAGGCGCTGGCCGGCGTGCTCAAGGGGACGCACGTGGCATTGAACTTCGCCCTGTTCGCGCTGGTCTGCGTGCATACGGCGGCCGCGCTCAAGCACCATTTTGTCGACCGCGACCCCGCGCTCATGCGCATGCTGCCGCGAACCCGGCCGAAAGGAAGCATTGGATGATGGTTCTGTTGCGTTCGTTTATCCCGTCGCTCGGAGCGCTCTTGCTCGCTGCCAGCTATGCCGATGGGCAGGGCCTGCTGATCGACAAGAGCGAGATCCGCTTCGTCTCCAAGCAGTTGGGCGTCAACGTCGAGGGACGGTTCCGCAAGTGGAAGGCCAACATCGTGTTTCTGCCGAAGGACCTTGCCAAGTCGAAGGCGGAGTTCGAAATCGATCTCGGCAGCATCGATCTCGCCAGCGACGAATCGGAAACCGAGATCAAGAGTCCGCTATGGTTCAACACGGCGAAGTTCCCGGTCGCGCGTTTCGCCTCGACCTCGATCAAGAACTTGGGCGGCGACAAGTACGAGATCGCTGGAAAGCTTACCCTCAAGGGCATTACGAAGGAGGTCGTCATACCCATCATGCTCAAGAAGGATGCGACCGGCAACAGCGTTGCCGAGGGAAGCTTCCCGTTGAAGCGCATCGACTACCAGGTCGGCGAAGGCATGTGGGCCGACACCGAAATGGTCGCCAACGACGTCGTTGTCCGGGTCAGGATGGTACTGCCGCCTGTGGCATAGAGTCGATCAGGAGGAGAAGTTATGTGGGCTCGTTTTGCCATTGCCGCGTTGTTGGTGGTCTTTGCCGGTCGCGCGTTCAGCCAGGAAAACTATAGGGTCGACCCGCTGCACACGGCGGCGACCTTCTCGGTAAGCCACCTCGGCCTGTCGCTGCAGCGCGGAAGCTTCGGCAGGACGACCGGTATGGTGATGCTCGACCGCGGCGCCCGAAACGGCTCGATCGATGTGGCGATCGACGCGGCTTCGGTGACTTCGGGTAGCACGTCGCGCGAGACGATGCTCAAAGGCGAGGACTATTTCAACGTCGCCCAGTTTCCGAGCATCACCTTCAAGTCGACCAGCCTGAAGTTCGATGGAGATCGCGTCGTGAGCGCCGACGGCGAGTTAACGATACGCGGTGTGACCAAACCGGTCACGCTGACGGTGGCCGATTTCAAGTGCGCCATTCATCCCGCTACCAAAAAGCCGGCCTGCGGTGCCGAAGTCACGGCGAGCGTCAAGCGCTCCGAGTTCGGCATGACGAAAAACCAGGCCTCGACCGCCGACGACGTGAACATCGCCATAGCGATCGAGGCGATACAGCAGTAACCAGGACTCCGCTCCCGTCCCCATGCGTCGCCTCGCGCACGGCAAACTGCTATTGAGAAGGGCCTGAAGATTTACGGCTGAATGTCGGGACCCCGGAACAAATGCGCCGCGGCGCCTGTTCTCCATGGCGGCTGTGGCAACCGCGCTTTTCTGTCCACAGGAGACATCATGACCAGGCTACTTGCCGCCGCCACCGTGGCGCTGACGCTGGCGATCAGCGCAGGCCGCGCTGCCGCGCAGGAGACTTATACGATCGATCCGGTGCACTCGCAGCCGATTTTTGAAGCCCGGCACATGGGCTTTTCGCAGCAGCGCGGGTCGTTCTCCAAGTCGACGGGCAAGATCACGCTCGACCGGGCCGCGAAGAAAGGGACCGTCGAAATCGTTATCGATACGACGTCGATCAAGACCTACGACTCCAAGCTCGACGACCAGATGAAGAGTGAAAACTTCTTCAACGTCGCCAACTATCCGACGCTGACGTTCAAGGGGAACAACGTTGTTTTCGACGGCGATCGCATCGTCCAGGTGGACGGCGAGCTGACGATGCTGGGCGTGACCAAGCCGGTCAGTCTGAAAGTCGCGAACTTTGTCTGCGGCGAGCACCCGATGAACAAGAAACCGATGTGCGGCGCGGAGGCAACGACGACCATCGTGCGTTCGGAATGGGGCATGAAATACGGCCTCCCGAAAGCCGTCAGCGATGAGATCAAGCTCACGATCCCGATCGAGGCGTACAGGGATCAGTAAGCTGTTCTTGGCTGGCGCAGCGACCTTGCTGGCGCTCGGCTCTGCGGCTGCGGCCGCCGCGGCGCCGGTGGTCTATCGCATCGAGCCCGAGTTCAGCTACGCCGAGTTCGCGGTCAGTCATATCGGACTTTCCAAACAGCGCGGGCACTTCTCCCGGACGAACGGCACCATCGTGCTCGACGCGGAGCAGCACTCGGGCAGCATCGATTTCACCGTCGACGCGACGTCTGTGGATACCGGCTGGAACACGCGGGACGAATTCCTGCGCGGCGAGGCCATGTTCGACGCCTTGCATTATCCCGTCGTCCGCTTCCGTTCGACGCAGCTCGTTTTCGACCGCGAAAGCCTGATCGGCGTGGCCGGCGAGCTGACGCTGCGAGACGTGACGCGCCCGGTCGCGCTCAAGATCGAGCGGCTCGAGTGCGGCCGTGAGCCCGAAGGCGGCCGCGAAGGTTGTGGCGCCGGCGTCGCAACGACGATCAAACGGTCGGACTTCGGGATGAACTATGCGCTCACGCTGGTCGGAGACGACATCGACCTCTCGTTCCAGGTCACCGCGTTCCGCGTTGTCCCGTAGCCCGGGCTGAGCGCGAAGCGCGATGCCCGGGGCGGCGCAACTTACGATCGCCGAGGCCCCGGGTATCCCCCGGGCATCGCGCTTCGCGCTCAGCCCGGGCTACCGAATCACGATCGGTGCGGCGCGGGAGAGCCGCCCGATTGCGTCCCAGTCCCAGTCGATGCCCAGTCCGGGTTCGGGCGATGGGTAGGCGCGGCCGTCGCGGATCTCGAGTCCTCTTTCCGTGATTGCCTCGAGCTGCGGTATGTACTCGACCCAGCGTCCGTTCGGTACCGCGCAGCAGAGGCCCACATGCAATTCCATCAGAAAGTGCGGGCAGACCGCCACGTTGAACGCCTCGGCCAGGTGTGCGACCTTGAGCCACGGCGTGATGCCGCCGACCCGCGCGACATCGACCTGCACGATCGAGCACGCGCCCGCCTGCAGATAATCCTTGAACTGGCTCGTGCTGTAGAGAGACTCGCCGACGGCGATGGGGACCGACGTGTGGCGGGCGAGCGCCGCGTGTCCCGCGACGTCGTCGGCGGGCAGCGGCTCCTCGAACCAGGCGATGTCGAGCGCTTCGAGATGCCGCGCGCGGCGGATCGCTTCCGACAGCGTGAAGCCCTGATTGGCGTCGGTCATGATGTCCCAGTCCGCTCCTACGCTTTCGCGAACGGCACGCAATCTCTCGACGTCCTCGGCGACGTGCGGGCGGCCGATCTTTATTTTCGCGCCGCCGAAGCCCCTGGCTTTCGCCTGCAAGGCATCGTCGACTAGCGCCGCGGGCGGGAGGTGCAGCCATCCGCCCTCGGTCGTGTAGAGCGGACAAGAATCCTTTGCGCCGCCGGCGAGCACGGCGAGCGGAAGCGAGGCGCGCCGGCAGCGCAGGTCCCAGAGCGCGGTGTCGAGCGCAGCGAGAGAGAGTGCGGTGATCGCACCAACAGAGGTCGCATGGGTGCGAAACAGGAGGTCGCGCCAGATCGCCTCGATGTGCTCCGCCTCGCGGCCGATGAGCAATGGCGCGAGATGATCGGCGAGAAGCGCCATGATCGACGAGCCCCCCGTGCCGATCGTGTAGCTGTAGCCGGTCCCGGACGCGCCGTCGCGGTCGAAGACGCGCACGATCGGAGTCTCTTGCAACACAAAGCTCTGGATGGCGTCGGTGCGCTTGACCCTGGGTTCGAGGTCGACCAGCGTGAGCTCGATACGCTCGATGGCGGCCACCGCTCGTCCTCGTTCAGCCGAGCCGTGCCCGCAAGCGATCGGTCGCCGCCACCAGCTCGCGGGCGATGCCGGGCTCGCGCGCCGAGTGGCCCGCGTCGGGTACGACGACGTATTCGGCCTCGGGCCAGGCGCGGTGCAGCTCGTCCGCGGAGCGCATCGGGCAGACGATGTCGTAGCGTCCCTGGACGATGGCGCAGGGAATCTTGGCCAGGCGCGCGAAGTCGGCGAGCAGAACGCCGTCAGGCAGGAAGAGCCCGTGCACGAAGTAATGCGCCTCGATCCGCGCGATCGCCAAGGCGACCGCGTCCTCGTCGAAATGCGAAATCAGCTCTGGATCCGGCAGCAGCGTCGAGCACGAGCTTTCGTAGCGGCTCCAGGCATGCGCGGCCGGGATGTGGAGCGCAGGATCCGGATCTGTCAACCGGCGGTAATAGCCCGCGAGGAGGTCGTCACGCTCGCGCTCGGGCAGGAAGCCGGCGAAGGCCTGCCATGCTTCCGGGAACACGTAGCGCATGTCGTGCATGAACCAGCGGATTTCCCACGGGCGCGCTAGAAAGATGCCGCGGAGCACGAGCCCCAGCACGCGTTTCCAATGGGCTTCGGCATAGGCAAGCGCCAGCGTGGAACCCCACGACCCGCCGAAGACGACCCAGCGGTCGACGCCGAGATGCGCGCGCAGGCGCTCGAGATCGGCGATCAGGTGCTGCGTCGTGTTGTCGGCAAGCTCACCCAGCGGGGTCGACTGTCCGGCACCGCGCTGGTCGTAGAGCACGATGCGATAGAACGCGGGATCGTAATAGCGGCGGTGATCGGCGGAGATGCCGCCACCGGGACCGCCGTGCAGGAACACCAGCGGCACGCCACGCGGATTGCCGCACTCTTCCCAATACATCGTGTGCCGCGGGTCGAGAGCGAGCCGCCCGCTCCGACGGCTCGAAAGCGCGGGATACAGGTAGTCGTCGCGCGACAACAGCCGCGTCGCGGTGCCCTGGTCTGCGGTCGGCGAGGCTCTCATGCCGGATCCGCGCGGCCGCTCATCTGGCGCTGAACAGGCGCCATTCGCCCGGCACGCCTTTGAGCGTGTGCAGACCGCGATCGGCAAAGGTTACTCCGGAGCCCGATACGAGGTCCTTGACCGTACTGGACACGAGCACCTCGCCCGGCTCCGCGTTGGCGGCAACGCGTGCCCCGATGTGGACGGCGATGCCGCCGACGTGGTCGTCGCCGAGCTCGATCTCTCCGGTGTGCAAGCCGGCGCGGATCTCGACGCCGAGTCGACGCACATTGTCGCGGATGCTGGAAGCGCAACGAATGGCGCGTGCGGGGCCATCGAACGTCGCAAAAAATCCGTCACCCGTCGTCTTCTCCTCACGGCCGCGGAAACGAACAAGCTCCTTGCGCACCAGCGCGTCGTGCTGCTGGAGGAGGCTCTTCCAAGCCTGATCGCCGATGCGGGCCGCGAACTCGGTCGAGCCGACGATATCGGTGAACATGATCGTCGCAAGCACGCGGTCGACCGCACGAGGCGGCCTGACTCCGGTGAGAAACTCCTGCACCTCATCCAGAAACGCATCCTGATCGCCGATCCAGGGCAGATGATCGTCTCCCGGAAGCTCGACAAATTTGGCGCCGGGGATCCGGGCCGCGATGTAGCGCCCTTCCTCGACGTTGACGTCGAGATCGCCGGTGCGATGGAGGATGAGCGTCGGAACGCGGATCGTCGGCAGGATGCTGCGGATATCGATCTGCGTATTCATGCGCAGCAGCGCCACCGCCGCACCCGGGCTCGCGGCCCGTCGCCAGTACGTGGCAAGGCGGCGCGCAAATGTTTCGTCGCCTATCTTGCTCGGAATGTAGTGGTCGAGATCCATCAGGTTGCCCCACTCGCGCTCGACGAGCTCGTACTCCTTCTGGCGCTTTTCCGGCGTCGGCGCCCACGGGTAGTCGGGACTCCAGACACGCTTAGCATAGGTATCCGCCATCACGAGCGCCGTGGTCCGCTCTGGGAAGGTCGCCGCGAACAAGGCGCAAAGGTTGCCGCCCTCGGACACGCCGAAGAGGGCCGCGCGCTCGGAGCCAACCTTGTCCATCACCACGCGCAAGTCATCCATCCGTTCTTCGAGCGTCGGCAACTGGTCGTCGGGGACGCGGTCCGACAGACCGGTGCCACGCTTGTCGAAGGTGATCAGGCGCGAGAACGACGCGAGCCGGTCGAGGAAGCTCGCGAGCGTTGGCTCGTTCCAGGCAAGCTCGACGTGCGAGACCCAGCCCTGGACGAAGACGAGATCGAGCGGCCCCTGCCCCACGACCTGATACGCGATATGCACGTTACCGCTGCGGGCGTACTCGGTCTTCGGTTGCGTCATGGAAGTGCTGTTGCGAACGTCCGCCAACGCTGGCGCGACGAAAACAAGGTGATCTATGAAGCGCGTCGCGGCCAGGAGCCCCGACAGCCTCCCAGTTTCGTATCAGCGCCTGGCCTTGAATGCGACGACACTTTGCGTTTGCTCGCCCAGCCCGGCGATGCCGAGCGTCACCTCGTCGCCCGCTTTGAGGTACTGCGGCTCGGGCTTCATTCCCATGCCGACGCCGGGCGGCGTGCCCGTCGTGATGATATCGCCCGGCACCAGCGTCATGTATTTGGACAAGTCGACGACCAGATCGCCCACGCCGAAGATCATGGTCTTCGTGTTGCCGGTCTGCTTGCGCACGCCGTTGACGTTGAGCCACATATCGAGATTCTGCGGTTCCTTGATCTCGTCGGTCGTGACCAGCCACGGGCCGATCGGCCCGAACGTATCGCAGCCCTTGCCCTTGCTCCATTGCGTCGCGCTGCGCTTCAACTGATATTCGCGCTCGGACACGTCGTTGACGATGCAGTAACCCGCGACGTGCTTGAGCGCATCCTTCCTGTCGACGTAGCGCGCGGTCTTGCCGATCACGACGCCGAGCTCGACCTCCCAGTCGGTATGCGTCGAGTCGGGCGGCAGCATGATGCTGTCGTTCGCGCCGACGATGCAGGTTTCGGCTTTGTAAAAAACCACGGGGTGCTCGGGAATCGGATT
>Ga0137374_10000415_pt1 | contig 42706 bp, 30 predicted proteins | sample SagtaG_20_FD_104811 | JGI IMG/M metagenome (GOLD analysis project Ga0137374, IMG submission 104811) | Vadose zone soil microbial communities from Sagehorn Ranch, Mendocino, California, USA - Sage1_R_100_16 metaG | ecosystem: Environmental > Terrestrial > Soil > Vadose zone | place: USA... | reverse complement strand
GCCGCCGCGCGCCGGTCGCCGTGCGCGTGAACCCGGACGTGGACGCCGGCACGCACGCCAAGATTACGACCGGCACCTACGAGAACAAGTTCGGCATTGCGTTCGAGGAAGTGGAAGGCGTCTACGCCCGCGCCAGCCAGCTGAAGCGACTCCGCCTGCGCGGCATTCAGATGCACATTGGCTCGCAACTCACCGAGGTGAAGCCCTACGAGCTGGCCGTGAAGAAGATGTTGCCGCTGGCGCAAAAACTCTCCGCCCGGCACGGTTTTGAGTTCTTCAGCATCGGCGGCGGATTGGGCATCGTTTACGACCCGGCGTTGGAAAGCGGCTCGCCCGCGTGGTGGAAGAAACCCGCCGCGCGGAGAATCCTGACGCCCGCCCGCTACGCCGCGACGCTCGTGCCGCTGTTGAAGCCGCTCGGCCTGAAAATCCTCGTCGAGCACGGCCGGTTCATCGTCGGCAACGCCGGCATTCTCGTCACCCGCGTCGAGCACGTGAAGCGCACGGGCCGGAAGAACTTCGTCATCGTGGACGCGGCGATGAACGATCTCATCCGGCCGGCGTTCTACGATTCGTATCATGAGATTCTCCCGGTCGCCCACCGCAATGGCGGACGGATCCGCTCCGACGTCGTCGGGCCGATCTGCGAATCCGGCGACTACTTCGCCAAGGACCGGCCGCTGCCCAAACTGGCCGAAGGCGACCCGCTGGCGCTTATGAGCGCCGGGGCGTACGGATTCGTCATGGCTTCCAATTACAACACCCGCGCGCACGCCGCCGAAGTGCTGGTCCATGGAACCAAGGCCGCGCTGGTCCGCCCACGCCAGCGCCTGTCGGAGATCTGGGCTGGCGAGAGAATTCCGGCCTGGCTGAAGTAGAGGCAAACTCAGGGCGATCGATTTCGTTCGTTCCCTCCGGGCTGAAAAACTGCTGGAATCGCCCGCCCGGCTCACACTCGAACGTATTGGTCCGGCCCCCCCACGGTCGCGCTCGCCAACAAAGCAATAGCTCTTGGAAGTGTAATATCCACCGACAGGTTGCATAAAGTCCGATCTATCCCGAAAAAGGAATAATATGATAATGATTTGGAATACGAGCACAACTAAAGCGGCTGTAATAATGATTACTTTCGCAAGTTTTGCACCGATCGCTATTTTGGAAAGTGCGTAGAGAAGAACGGCTGCGGCTGCGACCAAACCACCCGCTATGAATGGAATACTCCGGCTGGGGAAAAATTCCGACATACGCATCTCTTCTTGTTGTAGGACTAGCTGCCTTACAGGCCACAGTAAGAACAACACAGCAAGAGTTACAATAGCAGATACCCAGAGGAGTACTTTTCGGTATTGATGTATGTTGTTTGTCATAGTTCTCACTTGTTAAACTGATTAAGTTTCTCAATTTCGGCTGTTGTCGGTGGCCGCAAAAACGCGCAAGAGGCACAAAACGGAATCTTTTTGCGCCTTTTGTGCCTTTTGGCGGCTAACATTATTGCGACGGCGACAATCCAGCTACCACCCGCTTCGCAATCTCCGCGATGATCCCCCGTTCGTTGGCGTGGTCCGTCGTGAACGTCACCAGCACAAACCGCGCGCCGTTCGGCAGTTCGACATAAGCCGCGTCATGCCGCGTCTGGCTCGTCAAGCCGGCCTTGGACCAGAGTTTTGCGCCGGGAGGCAATCCCAAGGCAGTAAAACCGTGCGCCTGGCTTTCTGGATCCGTCGATGGGACGGCCCGGTCGCGCTTCATCAACTCGAGCATCTCCGCGGAGCGCTTCGCCGTCACCGCCCGGCCTGTCACGATTTCCGTCAGCAACCGGGCGGTCGCGTCCGTCGTGAGCATGTTGCGACTGGGCTTGTGGCGCTGGATGGACTGGGTTTCCCGGCCGTAGGGGCCCTCGCACCACGGCTTTTTGTTGGCGTTGACGTTCGTGTAGCCAAGTGAGTGGAAGTAACGGTTCACGGCGTTGCGCTTCTCGAACCATTCGTCGATCTCGCGCTCGGGCAGTTCCGGCCCGCTGGTCGTTCCGGTCAGCAAGTCGACGACGTAGTGCGTCGCCTCGTTGTAGCTTTCGACAATCATGTCGCGCATCGCCCGCCGCAATTCAGGCGTGTCCGCGAGCCGGCCGTCCTCCATCCACTGGTGCGCCGCGACGAGATAAAAGAGTTTCACGACGCTGGCGGGATAAATCACCTCGCCACCCCGGTAAGCCGCCTGGACGGGCTTCGATTGCTCTCGTAAATCGACAAGTGTGACGGCGAGTTGATTGGACTGAAGCTGCTTCGCGGCGAACTCCTCCAATGTCCCGCTCACCGCGGAATCGACCACTCCCTGAAGGCCGCGAGCATCGAGAGCCACCGGCGCGGCTTCAGCGCCGCGCATTTGGACCCCGAGAAAGCAGGAGCAGGCGACAAGAACCATCGAGCCCACGAACCGGTGCCGCAGCAACGTAGGGCAGGCGTCTTGCCTGCCCTGGCCGCGAAGCGGCCCAAGGAAGGCGCGCCTTCGGCGCTGGGTAGGCGGGACGCTTGCCCTACGTTGCGCTTCATGGAGGAGGCCTGACGTCACAACAAGTTGGATTTCGGTCTGAACTTTCATCACGGCCCGGATCGTATCCGAACGTGCCCTTGACTCAACTGGCAACTCGCCCTTTTCGCTCGCTTGAATTTTCTCCGGCGGCCCAGCGTATTATGGGCCGTGCAAACGCACTGTTCTCCACCTCCGCTGGTTCCCCCGGCGCTGCTGGCTGCGCTGGCATTCCTTTTTCCCGCTCACGTCCGTTCCGCCGACTGGCCGCAGTATCGCGGGCCGAACTTCAACGGTGTCACTTCGGAGAAGTTCCTCAAGACCTGGTCCTCCGAGGGTCCTCGAGCAATCTGGAGGACGCCGTTGAACAATGGGTACAGTGCGTTCGCCGTCGCTGGAGGCAAGGCCTTCACGCTGGTCAATCGCAATATCGAAAACGTGCCGAATGAAGTTTGCGTCGCGCTCGATGCCGACACTGGCCGGGAGCTTTGGGCCGCCCCGCTCGGCTTCGCGAAGTACGACGACGGCGGCGATACCGGAGCGCCCGGCAACACCGGCGGCGACGGCCCGCGCTCCACGCCCGCGGCCGACTCGAACCGCGTTTACGTGCTCACCGCAAGCCTCGGCCTCTTCTGCCTCGACGCCCGGAATGGCCGGGCCGTTTGGAAGAAGGACCTCCCACGCGACCATGGCGCGCGCAACATCCGCTGGCAAAACGCAGCGTCGCCTATCATCGAAGGCAACCTCATCTTCGTGTGCGCCGGCGGGGCGGGACAGTCCCTGCTCTGTTTTCACAAGGCGACTGGCGCAAGGAGAACGATCTCATCAACCACTGGAGCACGCCCGTGTATCACGAAGGGCATCTCTACGGCCTGTTCGGCTTCAAGCAATGGGAACAGGGCCCGCTCAAGTGCGTCGAACTGGCGACGGGCCAGGAGAAATGGTCGCGGAACGGTTTCGGCCAAGGCGGCACGATACTCGTCGACAACCACGTCGTCGCGTTGGCAGAGAACGGCGAACTGGTCGTCGTCGAAGCGCGGCCTGACGGATACAAGGAAGCCGCGCGCCATCGCGCGGTGACGGGCAAGTGTTGGAACAACCCGGCCGTCACCAATGGACGCATCTACGCCCGCAGCACCAAGGAAGGTGTTTGCCTCGAAGTCGCACCGCGTGCTGCGGCAAGGTGACGCGGTGCCGGTTTGGCCCTGGTCGGCAGGGCTGAAAGCCCGTGATGTGACAGCCTGGGGTGCAGCGCGGAGCGCGAAGCCCCAGGTGAGCATCCCAAACGAATCTGCCCGCCCTGTAAGGGCGGGACGTTGGGCACGAGGCGGAATGCCGCAGAATTGTTTCGGCCCTTCAGGCCTTCGGGGAGTTTGCGGGACTCGTTACCTGGGCCTCCGCTCGCGATGCTCGCTCCAGCCCAGGCTGTAACATGACGGGCCTACGGCCCTGCCGAGGCGCCGAACACAGACCAGTTTTTCCCCTACAGCCAACCCGGTAGTGGCGCGGGCGGATTGCCTCGTGCTCGTCCCAATGGCATCCGAGCTCCTGGCGAGGCACCTTGGTAGCGCAGGAACATACGTGGAACGCCGGCAGGAGTGGGCGAAGGGGAACCGCTCCTCCTGCCGGCACCACCACCGAACCATGCAACTGATCACCCAAAGACGAACGCTCCACCGTCCGCGCCGCCGCCCCGCCGGGCGGTGCACCGCCCGAGTCAGCGCGCTGCGTCCGATGGCACCGCGCTTCCCGGCATTTCTCAGCCACCAGGGCGCGCTGTTGTGCGGTTTTCGCGGGTTTAGCACACGAGCGGTTTGGCTCAAGCGCTGAACCAGCAGCTGGCTAATGAACCGCTGCACTTGGTTCATCCAGCCCAATCGTGAAGATGTTCCTCACCAGCTTTTCGGCACGGAAGCTTTCGGGATTGGCTCCCCCAAACGCGTAGAATCAGCGGGGATTAGCGGGGATTTGAGGTTTGGATCTGAACCTTCAAACCGATTTTGAACCGCTAATCCTCGCTAATCCTCGGCCTGTCGCTAAAATGGAAACGTCGCTTGGTTGCTCGCGCTTGTTGGAGCTGGAACGCGAAACGCAGCCGCGGACAACTCCGGCTTCGCGCCCGCGATGCCCGCTCGTCGACAGGCCACCGCAAACAGCGACGCAATCTGCTCCGCAAACGTTCCCTCGCCGCGCATCCGCGAGCCAAATCGCGGATCATTAAGCCGGCCGCCGCGCATTGCCCGCACCTGGGCCAGCACTTTTTCCTTCCGGTCCGGGAAATGCCGGTCCAGCCATTGCTCGAACAATCGCCCAACTCCGTGTGGCAGCCGCAGTGTCACGTAGCCGGCGAATCGCGCCCCGGCGGCCGTCGCTGCTGAGATGATGTTCGGGATTTCGTGATCGGTGACCGCCGGGATTACCGGCGCCACCAGCACGCCCACCTGGATGCCAGCCCGGCGCAGCGCTTCGATGGCCGCCAGCCGGTGCGCCGGCAATGACGCCCGCGGCTCCAAATTGGGCGTGAGGGCGGCGTCGAGCGTCGTCACCGAGATGAACACCGCGGCCGCTTTGTGTTCGGCCAGGCGCTGAAGGACGTCAATGTCGCGCGTGACCAGATGATTCTTCGTCACGATGGCGACCGGATTGCGGAACTCAGCCAAGACTTCCAGGCAACGGCGCGTCAGCTTGAGACGGCGCTCGACCGGCTGGTAGCAATCGGTCACGCCGCTCATGGCGATGACCTGCGGCTTCCACCGGCGCGCGGCCAGCTCGGCGCGCAGCAGTTCGGGCGCGTCCGCCTTCACCACGATGCGCGTCTCGAAGTCGAGCCCGGCGGAGAACCCAAAGTACTCGTGAAAAGGCCGCGCGTAACAGTAAATGCAGCCGTGTTCGCAGCCGCGGTAGGGATTGATGCTCGCTTCAAAGCCGAGGTCAGGACTGTCGTTGTAGTTGATGAAGGACTTTGAGGCATCGCGCAAGAACTGTGTGCGCGGCGCGGGGTCTTCGGACGGGTCCCAGTCCGCGTCGCGTTCCAGGTGGAGCGGCTCGAAGCGGTTCGGCGGGTTGCCGGAGGCGCCCCGGCCGCGAGGCAATGGAGGGTGCGGCGACATCGCGATAAGATTAGGAGGGGAAACTTTCCGCGTCAGCCGATTTTTCAAGCCGGATGCTGCGCCCGCGAATTCTGGACGGATGTCGGTGCCCGCGCGATGGCTAAATGCAGGCCCGAGGCAAGCTCTATGGAGTGCGCCGGCAGAGCGCAGCGACGACGGCGCTTTGGCTACAAGCCAACCCATGGCCACATGCGCCAAACCGGTGTCGCGCTACGCTTGCCACCGCAGTCCAAAATCATTGGCTGGACTTCCGCGCTGTCGCTTCCGACACTCGCGGGCCGTGGCGCGCATTGTCCTCGAAAAAGTTTGCAGGACTTACATTGGCCCCAGGCGCCAGCGCGTCCAGGCGGTGCGGAGTTTGAATCTCGACGTGGCTGACGGCGAATTCATCGCGGTCCTTGGGCCTTCCGGCTCCGGCAAAACCACGATGCTCCGACTGATGGCCGGATTGGAAAAACCGGATGTCGGGACCATCACGATTGACGGGTGCGCGGCCAACGACATCGAGCCGCAGGACCGCGACGCGGCGATGGTCTTTCAGCATCCGGCGCTGCTGCCGCACCTGACGGCCTTCGACAACATGGCTCTCGGATTGAAACTGCGGCGATTCCCGGGCAAGGAGGTTGAAAAGCGCGTCCGCTCGACGGCGGAATCGCTCGGGCTCGAAAACCTGCTGGAACGTCTTCCCAGGGATCTCTCCGGCGGCGAACGCCAGCGCGTATCCATCGGCCGCGCCCTGGTGCGCGAGCCGAAGGTGTTTCTGTTCGACGAGCCGCTCACGCACCTGGACGGTCCGTTGTGCGCCCAGACGCGGGCCGAGATCGTGAAGCGGCATCGCCGATTTGGGACGACGATGCTCTACGTGACGCACGATCATGCGGAGGCGTCGGCCCTGGCGCGGCGCATCGTGATCATGAACTTCGGCGAGATGCAACAGGTGGGCGAACCGGCGGCGATTGGCGCCCGGCCGGCCAACGAGTTTGTTGCCGGGTTCTTCAAGCCGGCGGGCGGGTAGGGATGGCGCGCTGCGCCGTCCGCGCCGCGTAGCAGCGGCGCAATCGGGCAACGTTCTGTCGCCGAACGATTCGTTGACGTCGTGCCCGTTTATTCCGCCCGCTCTGCGCGGTCGGGGCCATCGCAGCGCGATGGCCCTACCAGTACTCCAACTCCGCGCTTGCCAATCCCTGGCCACCTCGAATCATTCCGCCCGTTGCATGTCTCCGGGCCTCAATTCGTGCTAGAATCTGTCGATGGCTGACGCTGCCCCGCAATCCAGCTCCGCGCCGCTGCTCCTGTTGCTGCGGGTCAACACGCTGACGCTCTGGCGGCGCCTGCGATCCATCCGCGACCAGTCCCGGCTGCTGACCGCGGTCATTTTTCTGTTTCTGTCCGGCTACATCGTGCTGGCGTTCTGGCTGTTCTTCTCGGGCTTGCGGTTTATCTCAAAATTCCCCGGACTGGGCGCTGAGTTGACGGAGCGGCTGATGTTTCTGTTGTTTGCGTTTCTGTTCGTGCTGCTGCTGTTGAGCAACCTGGTCATCAGCTACACGAACCTGTTCCGGAACCGGGAAACGTCCTACCTGCTCACGATGCCAGTGAGCACCGACACGGTGTTCCAATGGAAGCTGGTCGAGTCGACGCTGCTGGCGTCCTGGGCGTTTCTGTTTCTCATTGCGCCGCTGCTCGCCGCCTACGGGCTGACGCGCGGCGTGCCGTGGCATTTCTATCTGGTCACCGTGCTGCTCGTCGGCTTGTTTATCGTGCTGCCGGCCGTGGCGGGATCGTTCTGCGCGGTGAACCTGGCCCGCTACATGGACCGGCGGCTCTTCCAGGTGCTCGCCGTGACGGCGCTGTTGTTGATCCTCGCGGGCGCCGCCTGGTGGTTCCGGCCGGAACCGGCGCCCGAGGGCGAATCCGAGACGCGCGTGCTGGCCGTGCTGGACAAGACGCTGCACCGGACGCGCTTCGCGCAGTTCGCCCTGCTCCCGAGCTACTGGCTGAGCCAAAGCGTGCTCCAATGGGCGGAAGGCGCGGTGCTGGCCGCCGGCTTCTTCGTGCTGGTGCTCCTGAGCCACGTCGCATTCTTCGGAACGCTCGCCTTCACGCGCATGGGCAACCTGTTCTACGACGCGGCCTCCACCGTGCAGGGCCGCGGCAGCCTGTTCGCGCGGTGGGGCTGGTTTCGCGCCCGCGCGCGGCCCCTCCCCTCGCTCGGCTACCGGCCGGGATGGCTCGAACGCTTTCTGGAGACCTACACCTGGCTCGACCTGGACGTGCGCGCCCTGATGGTGAAGGACACGCGGATGTTCTGGCGCGACACAACGCAATGGGCCCAGTCCCTGATGCTCTTCGGCCTGCTGGCGGTATACATTTTCAACTTGCGCCACTTCTCACAACAGTTGCAGAACCCGTTCTGGACGCACCTGGTCTCGTTCCTGAACCTCGGGGCCTGTTCGCTCAACCTGGCGACTCTGACGACGCGCTTCGTCTATCCGCAGTTTTCCCTGGAAGGCAAGCGGCTGTGGATCGTCGGCATGGCGCCGTTGGGGCTGGTCAAGGTGGTGAAGACCAAGTACTGGCTGGCGAACGCGACCTCGCTGGCCGTCACGCTCGGGCTCATCTCGATGTCCTGCTACATGCTCGAAATGACGCTCGGCCGGACGCTCTATTTCGCGGCGGCGGTGACCGTGATGACGCTGACGCTCACGGGCCTGGCCGTCGGTCTCGGTGCCCTTTACCCAAATTTCAAGGAAGAGAACCCGAGCAAGATCGTGAGCGGGTTCGGCGGGACGTTTTGTCTGGTGCTCAGCTTTCTCTACATCCTCGGTTCCGTCGTGCTCCTGGCACTGGCGACGCCCTGGACGCGGCCGGAAGCCGGGTCATTTGGGCGCACGCTTCTCTGTCTCGGCTCGTTCGCGGCACTTTCCATTTCGATCGGGTGGCTCCCGCTGCGCCTTGGGTTGCGGCAGGTGAAGACGTTCGAGCTGTAATTTTCGAGTTGTGTTCTTCGCTATTCCCACGGGCGTCGAATACCGGGCGCAGCGTTACCCGGTGGTCACCTTCACCATCATGGGCCTGTGCACGTTCATCTGGCTCATTGAGACGGTCTTGCGCCTGACGGGAAACAATGAACCCGCCGAAGACAGCATCGTCCCGTGGTTTTTCCAGATGTTCGGTCTCGTGCCGGCCGATGGCCGAATCCATCCCTGGCTCACCTACATGTTCGTCCACCAAGGCTTCTTTCATTTGCTCGGCAACATGATTTACCTGTTCCTCTTCGGCTCGTGCGTCGAGGACATCGTTGGGCGCTGGCGCTACGGCATTTTCTACCTCGTGGGCGGCGTGCTGGCCGCGCTGGCGCAGATTGCCTTCACCGCGGCGCACTTTGACTCTCCTATCCCGATTGTCGGCGCCTCGGGCGCCATCTCGGCCTGCATGGGCGCCTTTGTTCCGCTCTTCCATAAGACAAAGATCCAGTTCAAATATATCCTTTGGCTCATCATCTATTTCCGGGCGGGCGAATTCTCGATCAAGGCCTGGATTGTCATGTCGTGGTGGTTCTTGAGAGACGTCATCGACGCGATACTGTCGTTTGACGCAGGCCCGAGCACTGCGTTCGCCGCGCACGCCGGCGGCTGGGCCAGCGGGCTGGGGCTGATGCTCCTGTTCAAGTTGCTGCTCAAACGCGGCGTGGTTCGCAGCGCCGCCCAGGAGGCCCTCGAAGCCGAATACCGCGCCTCGGCCGAGCCCCTGGTGTACCTCTTTGACCACGGCCAGCAGACCGGCCCATTCCCCGTTTCCCAATTGACCGAAATGCTCCGGGCCGGATCCATCAGCCCGGAGGCCGTGTATTGGTGCGATGGCATGGTGGACTGGAAGAGTGTGAGGGACGTGACGGGAGGGCGTTGAGCCGCTGGGACGTGAAACGTGAAACGTAAAACGTAAAACGTAAGGACGGAGCGGATCACTCGAAACATCCGACTCCTTGCACCGGCTTTTCCCTCTGGACACTGGGGCGGGCTTTGGGTTTCCTTTGCCGGTTTTCTTTTGCGTCCCCAACGAATGAACCCGGACCAGTTGGCCAAAGCCAAAGCGCTCGGTTTTTCCGACCGCCAGATCGCCCATCTGACCGGCCGCACGGAGGAACAGGTCCGCGCCGAACGCCGGCAGCTCGGCCTGGTCCCCAGCTACCGGCTCGTCGATACTTGCGCGGCGGAGTTCGAAGCTTACACGCCCTACTTCTATTCCACCTACGATCGGGGCGACGACGAAGTGCGGCCGTCGGACAAGCGCAAGGTAATGATCCTCGGCGGCGGTCCCAACCGCATTGGTCAGGGCATCGAGTTCGATTACTGCTGCGTCCACGCCGCCTTCGCGCTCAAGGAGGACGGCTTCGAGACGCTGATGGTCAACTCGAACCCCGAGACGGTCTCGACCGATTACGACACGAGCGACAAGCTCTTCTTCGAGCCGCTCACGCTGGAGGACGTGCTGCACATTTACGAGCGCGAAAAGTGCTGGGGCGCCATCGCGCAGTTCGGCGGGCAGACGCCGCTCAACCTGGCGCTGGGCCTCCAGAAAAACGGCGTGAACATCCTCGGCACCAGCCCGCAAAGCATCGAGATTGCCGAGGACCGAAAGCTGTTCGCCGCGATGCTCGACCGGCTGAAGATCCCACAGCCGCCCAACGGCATCGCGACCAATGAAATCGAGGCCCTGGCGGCCGCCAAGGGGCTGGGTTACCCCGTGCTCGTGCGCCCGAGCTTCGTGCTCGGCGGACGGGCGATGCAAATCGTTTTCTCGGACTCGGAACTGCAGCACTACATGCGCTTCGCCGTCGAGGCGTCGCCCGAGCGGCCCGTGCTGGTGGACAAGTTCCTCGAAGACGCCACCGAGGTGGACGTGGATTGCATCGCCGACACCGGCCAGTTTGGCGGTCCGGGTGAGGGCACGATTGTCATCGGCGGGATGCTTGAGCACATCGAGTTTGCCGGCGTTCATTCCGGCGACGCCGCGATGGTCCTGCCCCCGCACGGCCTTTCCAAGCAGGTCATCCGCACCATCCGCGAATACACCTACGCGATGGCGACGGAGTTGAAGGTGATTGGGCTGATGAACGTGCAGTACGCCGTGAAAGGCGAGACGGTGTTCGTCCTGGAAGTCAACCCGCGGGCCTCGCGGACCGTGCCGTTCGTGTCGAAGGCCATCGGCGTGCCTCTCGCCAAGCTGGCTGCCAAAGTCATGGCCGGAAAGACGCTCCGGCAACTGGGCTTCACCGAGGAAATCTGGCCCGCCTATTGGGCCGTCAAGGAATCGGTTTTCCCCTTCAACCGATTTCATGGGCAGGACATACTCCTGTCGCCGGAGATGCGCTCGACCGGGGAAGTCATGGGTCTGGACGCCGACCTGGGCATTGCCTACGCCAAGTCGCAGATGGCCGCGCTCGCTCCGCTGCCGCTGGCCGGCAAGGTGTTCATCAGCGTCAGCAACGCGCACAAGAAGGAAGCCGCCGCGGTCGCGCGCGACTTCGCGCAGCTTGGTTTTGAACTCGTCGCCACCGCCGGCACCGCGTCGGTGCTCGAAGCCGCCGGCCTGAAAGTCCAGCGCGTCCACAAACTCCTGGAAGGCCGCCCCAACGCCATCGACCTGATGAAGAACCGGGAAATTCAACTCGTCATCAACACCCCGGAAGGCCAAAGCCCCCGCGCCGACGAAGTGAAGATCCGCACGACGGCCGTTTACACAGGCACGCCGATCATGACGACCATCAGCGGCGCCCGCGCGGCCGTGCTCGGCATTGCCGCGCTGCGAAAAAACGGCTACGGCGTGAAGACCCTGCAGGAGTATCACTGACGCGGCCAATCGCACTGCTACGTTGAACGGCCTAGAACACTCGGCTACGCCGCCCGTTGCTTGCGCCAAGCCCGATGAGATGCGAATATGCGGGATCCCTTTCCTTTTGGGAGTTGTGGCCATGCGAGGGAAGGGTGTACTTCTATGAAGAAACACTGCCCACGGTGGTGCGATGCGCCTTTTCCCCTTTGTCTGTTGCTCGGGGTCCTGATCCACCCAATCGGAATGAACAACGCCGCGTCCGCTGCGGATGCAGCTGCAAACGCGGATCCAAGATTCAACGCCAACTTTCAGCCCAAGGGCATGGACTGGTGCCAGACGCAGAGTCGGCAGGCTCGCCTGCGGGCACAGGCCAGAAATGGCTTTTTCCAACCTGCGGCGGGTGGCTGTCCCATTGAGGGGCCGCCGGACATTCCGGCGAATCGTGACCGATGCATCCCCAACGAAAACACGCCGATCAAGTTCATCCGCCTCAAAGTCAACGTTTTCGCCAAGGGCGATGGTACGATGCCTTGGGCCACTCAGGCGGAGGTGGACGGCCAGATGGCTCAACTCAACGCCGATTTCCTGCCGTGGCGAATACAGTTCGTTTACGAAACGGCGTTCATCGCTTCGGACGAGTTTTATCGCATCGACAACACGGTGGACGAGACTCATGTTGCGATTGACAAAATGCGTGTGGCGACTGCCGATCGTCCCGAATATCAGCACAATATTTATGTGAGCGTCACCCGCGACAACACGGGCCTGGCAGGGACAAGCGTTTATGCCTTTGACCCTATTGCGCTCACTCCGTTGGGCGGTACATGGGTCGCGGCCTTCTATTTCGGACCGGGAGAGCAGATCCTTACTCACGAGATCGGCCACGCGTTGGGGTTGTGGCACACGTTTGCCGGCGTAACCGAAGTGGATCCATGCACCGAATGCTACGAACGGGCAGATGGTTTGAACGCCGACACAACCGGAGACTTTTGTTCCGACACTCCGCCAGCACCACGCGCTGCCGAGTGCGACATCACTGGCGGACTGGATTCCTGTTCCGGCAGAGACTGGCCTCGAGCGCCAAACCGCAACTACATGAGCTATTCTGCCTGTTATGAGGAATTCACGCCGCAACAGGCGGGCCGGATGCACTGCTGGGTCGAGGAAAGACTGCGCGGCTGGGTGCAGAATACGCTTGCCGTGACGGCATCTGCTCAGCCGGACCGCGGCATCGTCGGGAGCAACCTCACGTATTCGATTACCGTGACAAATTTCGGCACCGGAACGGCAGCCAACGTCTTTCTTACGAGCTCCCTGCCGGCAAACGTCTGCTTTGTATCCGCCTCCCCGAACTTGGGTTGTGCGCTCACTTCGAACGTGTTGCTTTGTGCGCTGGGTACTTTCACGAACGGCCAAAGTATCAGCGGGACGATCAGCGTGGTTCCTTACACATCGGGCAACATCACGAATCGGTTCTCTTTGCCTCCCAACGGGGTCCCGGCGACTCAAGGAAGCAATTCCACGTCCGTGGTGACCGTCGTGGACCCGAATCCGCTGGTCACGTCGTCCATTCTAGCCGTGAGCGATGCTGCAGTGAAGGAAGGGGATACTGGAACAACAGACCTCCTGTTCAGGGTCAACCTGCTTCCGCCAAACTCCCAGACGGTCACTGTGAATTTCAGCACGTCCAACGGGACGGCAGAGGCGGGAAGTGATTATGCAGCGACCAACGGTACGCTCACCTTTGCGCCTGGTGAAACCAGCAAAACGATTCTCGTTATAGTTCATGGGGATGTGGTGCGCGAACCCGATGAAACATTGCGGGTGGACCTTTCGCCAGCCAGCAATGCCTTCAATGCGCGCTTGCAAGCCACCGGCACGATTCTGCGCGATGACTTCTTCATCGATCTCGTGACGACATCGTTGGCGGGGCCGGAGGCTGCCTCGACGGGCGGGCCGTTGGTGGTCACTAATTCAGTGCAGAACACAGGGGAAAAAATGACTACCGCCTTCAACGTGGCTTTTTACCTCTCAGTCGATCCAGTCATCACAACAAACGACCTGCGCATCGGCACGCGACGCATCGGCAGTCTTCTTGCCGGACAAACCAGCCCAGCCGTCAGTTCGTTCACCCTCGGTCTTCAGCTTGCACCGGGCAACTATTTTCTCGGGGCCATCGCTGACCCGGACGGCGAAGTGAACGAAGTAAACGAAGGGAATAACTCCTTGGTGGGAAGCTCAATCACCATTGCAAATGGCCTCGATATTGCCCTGACTTCTTGCAGTGGACCAGCGAGTGCAGCCACCATCGGAAACTTCGCTGTCACGAGCACTGTGGAGAATCTGGGAACCGGCAACCCCGGACCCTTTGTCATGGGAATCTATCTGTCCTCTGACCTCACGATCACGCCAAGCGACCTGCGTATCGGCAGCAGCATGATCAACGGGCTGCCCCCGGGTCAGAGTCTGAGCGTAACGACCGTCACAACGAACACGACACCGTTGGCACTGGGACGCTATTACCTCGGAGCGATTGCCGATGATTCCGGACTTGTCAATGAAAGCAGTGAAAGTAACAACGCACTGGCGGGCAATCTCATCGAAATACTGTCGGCGCCGGATCTGACCGTCGCGAGTCTGGAGTGTCCATCGTTCGCCCGCGTTGGCGGGACGTGCGTGATTACAAATGCGATTCTCAACCTCGGCGCCAGCCCCGTTTCCCAGTTTCCTCTGAGCGGTTACTTTCTTTCAGTCGATCCAAACATCACTACAAATGACATTCGCATTGGAGACGTGCCCATATCAACAATCGGGGGAAATTCCGCATTGCGTTCCGTCGCCACCCTCACCCTCCCTCTGGGTATTCCTCCGGGTGTTTACTATCTTGGAGTAATTCTGGACGAGCCAAACCGGCTCCTGGAGGCGAACGAAAACAACAATGTTGCAACGGGAAATCTGATTCAGCTCGGCATTCTTGCTCCCGATATTATCGACGCTCACAGGAGCGGTTCCAATTTCATCGTTCGATTTGCCACGGCTCCCCAACGGTCTTATCGTCTCGAGCGGATTGGTACGCTGAGCGGCTCATCGGCCTGGGAACCCGTGCCCGGTGCCGAGAATGTAATGGGCACTGGCGGTACCGTAACGGTTACGGACTTTGGTACAGATTCGCCCGTGCGATTCTACAGGGTACGGCAGCTTTTCTAACTGATTGAAGGCACTAGGAAAGGGGTCAGTCCCGCAGATTCGAATGTTTTTGCATTGACGTAAAGGGTCACCCATCAGCCAACACTGACTCCTTAGCTTGGAGCTTTCAACTTTCCTTCCGCCGGAAAGGGGTCAGTCCCGCAGATTCGCATCTTTTTGCATTGACGGGTCGAGCCGTCGCCGCCAGCCTGCTCGCATGGCCCGCAAACTGCGCGTCGAATACCCCGGCGCCATCTATCATCTTATGAACCGCGGCGACCGCCGCGAACCTATCTTCAAGGACGACTTGGACCGCCACCGCTTCCTGGAAACCCTGGCCGAAGCGTGCGCCAAGACCTCCTGGCAGGCCCATGCCTGGTGTCTGATGAGCAATCATTTTCATCTGGTGATCGAGACGCCACTGGCGAATCTGGTCGCCGGCATGAAATGGTTCCTGGGCACTTACACCGGCCGGTTCAACCGCCGCCACAAACTCTTCGGCCATCTCTTCAGCGGTCGCTACAAGGCCCTCCTCGTCGATGGCAGCGGCAACGGCTATTTGCGCACCGTCTGCGATTACGTCCACCTGAACCCCACGCGCGCCAAACTCCTGAGCGCCCGACAACCCTTGCGCTCCTATGTCTGGAGCAGCTACGGGCATTATCTGCAGGCCCCGCGCAAGCGGCCGGCATGGTTGCGGGTGGATCGGCTGCTGGGGGAGATGGGCATCCCGCAGGACAGCCGGGCCGGGCGCCGGCAGTTTGAGTTGCAGATGGAGCAACGGCGCCAGCGCGAGGAACCGGGCCAATGGAAAAGCGTGGAACGCGGCTGGTTCGTTGGCGATGAAGAATTCCGGCAGGAACTGCTGGCGCAGATGGAGACCAAACTCGGCCGTCACCACGGCGGGCCGGAGCGGCAGGAGACGGCGACCGCCCGCGCCGAACGGCTGTTGGCCGAAGAGCTCAAGCGTCGCGGCTGGTTGGCAGAACAACTGGAGGCCCGGCGCAAAGGAGACCCGGAGAAAGTGAAGATAGCCCGGCGACTGCGAGGAGAGACGACGATGACCCTGGACTGGATAGCCAGCCGGTTGAACATGGGTGCGGCAGGTTACGCGGCTCATTGCCTGCGCGAAGCCCGGTGAAGGATATATGCGAATATGCGGGACTGACCCCTTTCCTTTTCGGGAAAGTAACTCACTTGCGATTCAGTGAGGCCGGCATCGTGATGAAAGTATCTGGCGACTATCTCGAAGGAGATTTCATCGGCCTTACGAAGCAGGAGATACTCCTGAAACTCCACGAACCAACCCAGCGCATCCTGAAGGAATCTCAACTCATTTATCGTTACACGGCCGCGGGGAATTCCGGAAACGGCAGTTACAAAAGGCGCGAAATCTACTTCGACCCTGCCATGAAGGTCGCAACGGTCGTTGCTACTATGTATTACGACTGAAAAGGAAGTGAACCTTACACGCCAACCATTGCAGGGGTTGTGCCAATAGATTTGAACGCTGGAACAGCTTAAGCGAACTTTACACGCCAACCATGAAAGGGGTCAGTCCCGCAGATTCGCATCTGAAAGGGGTCAGTCCCGCAGATTCGAATGTTTTTGCATTGACGTAAAATACTTCGTTGATGAAAGCCCATAAAGAATGCCCAAAGCGCTGAATGATGAATGTATAACCGTGACGCCGCGGCTAGTTCTAATAGGTGTTCACCTCAACTGGCATGGGTAAAAGACCCAGATGTGGAATATGGCCTGTTATAATAGGGTCACGCTTGTCACGCTTGAAAAGACGAAATTCACATATTTCGCATCGGTTAATATCAAGACACAAAAGCAAATAGACAGCCATGAAAACGACGCAAAACAACCCAGCGCTTCAATCATCGCCAGTCGCGCTGATGATGAACCGAATGATGATCCAAGCCAGACTGCTGGCTACTGTCGCGACCGTCGCGTTGCTGGCCTGTGTGATGGGCACCGAGGCGAAGGGTGCGAACGTCAAGCCACCGAGCGGGTCACAGGACATGGGAACTCTCAGCGCCGCCAACGATTACAACGTGCTTCTCAACCTTACGCTGAAGAACGGTAACCCAGTCGTCCATACGGTCGATGTGGAGGACATCCCGGCCAGTCGACCCCGCCTCCTGCTGGCCGTGAAAACGTATTGGAACAAATTCCCGAGTTTCGAGGTGGTCGATCCGAGTGGTGTTCGACACGGAATCGACGGCGTCATCAACGACCCAAATCAATCCAACACATTCTGGATCAACGTGCCGGCGCAGCCTGGCCGGTACGAAATCGAGCTCGCGAGCAACGGCGGTACGTACACGTACTTCGTGGAGGCCATCTTAGTCTCGGAGGAGGGTTGGCCCTGGTGAATACGGTGACCGCCGTTTCGAGCGGATTGGCCAACACACGCAAGAGACCACCACCGCAAAGGCTCATGCGCAATGGCGCCGGTTTATTATTCAAAAAAAGTCGCCGCTGGACCCCGTACGCGACCGAAGCCACGATCTTTTCAGCCGTTCAGGACGCCCTCCAGGCTCGAAACTTGTTTGGTTTGGATGCAATAACACTGGTCCCCTGGCCCACCCGATACCAGGATCCATTGACTATCAACTGAAAAAGACTTCTTCGCGGAAAGGGGTCAGTCCCGCAGATTCGAATGTTTTTGCATTGACGTAAAGGGTCACCCATCAGCCAACACTGACTCCTGAGCTTGGAGCTTTCACCTTTCCTTCCCGAGCGCGTTCCGTATCCTCCTTTCGTGCTCCCGACCAACAATCTTCACGTCCGCGAATCCGTCCGGCTCATCACGCCCCGGCTGCTCAAGGAGGAGTTGCCCATGAGCGAGGCGGCCAACCGCACGGTCGTCACCGGCCGCGATGAAGTCATTTCCATCCTCAAGCAGACCGATCCGCGCCTGCTGCTCGTCATCGGTCCGTGCTCCATTCACGACACCAAGGGCGCCCTCGAATACGCCCACAAGCTGGCCGCGTTGCGCGTGGAGTTCGCCGACGAATTCGCCATCGTCATGCGCGTCTATTTCGAGAAACCGCGCACGACCATCGGCTGGAAGGGCCTCATCTCCGACCCGCACCTTGACGGCAGCGACGACATCCAAACCGGCTTGAAGAAGGCCCGTGCGCTGCTCCTCGAAATCACCAGCATGGGCCTGCCGGCGGCGACCGAGTTCCTTGACCCGGTCGTGCCGCAGTATATCGCCGACCTCGTGAGTTGGGCGGCCATCGGCGCGCGCACCACCGAATCGCAGACCCACCGCCAGATGGCCAGCGGATTGTCGATGCCCGTCGGCTTCAAGAACGGCACCGACGGCAGCCTCCAGATCGCCATCGACGCCATGAAGAGCGCCATGACCCAGCACAGCTTCCTGGGCATCGACCCGGACGGCGCCACGAGCATCGTGCGCACCACCGGCAATCCGGATGGCCACGTCGTCCTGCGCGGCGGGCGCACCCGCTCGAATTACGACGCCGAGAGCATCCGCGACGCCGCCGAGTCGCTCAAGAAAGCCTCGTTGCCGCCCGTGCTCATGGTCGATTGCAGCCACGCCAATTCCGGCAAACAACACGCCCGCCAGGAGGAAGTCTGGAAGAACCTTATCGCCCAACGCCTGGCCGGCACTCCACCCCTCATCGGCGTGATGATCGAGAGCAACCTCTTCGAGGGCAACCAGCCGATTGGCTCGAAACTCTCCGGCCTTCGCTACGGCGTGAGCGTCACCGACGCCTGTCTCGGCTGGGAGGTGACCGAGCGAATGCTCCGCCAGGCCTTCGAGGCGCTTGGCAAAACCAGGCGCAACCGCCCACGAGTGCAGCCGGCGAGGTGAGCAGGAGGACGTGTCGTCACACACGCCACCGCGCATGCCTCGCACTCCGAAACATTGCGACGCGCCGAACAAGGTAGGGATGGCGCGCTGCGCCGTCCGCGCCGCGTAGCAGCGGCGCAATCGGGCGACGTTGCGCAATCGGCCGATTCGTTGCCGTCGTGCCCACTCGTTCCGCCCGCTCTGCGCGGGCGGGGCCATCGCAGCGCGATGGCCCTACCAGTCATAGCGCCCCCGAATACGGCGCCCTACGGATTGGAATTGCCTTTCTCAATCGACCCCGTGGATTTTCAATTTCCCGAAGGCGGCCGGTTGCGGCACAAGTTGGCGCTGTGCAAACCGAGCGCACTCTGACACCTTGGCGTCGCATGACGCGGGAAATGGACTTCTGCGCGAATGGAGGCCGCCAATGACGGCGTTCTGGATCTTTCTCCTGATCCTCATTTGCATCGCACTGCTTTTTCAGATCCGCAGCGCCTTTCAGCGGATGGAAGGGCTGGAGGAGCGGCTGCGGTACCTCGAGGACGACGTGCATCGGCTTGAGTCCGCCGGTGACCGGAGGACGACGAAATCGCCCGAATCCACGCCGCGAATCAACCTCCCGCCGCCCTTGCCACAAGCGTCCCCGCCCAAACGCCCGATGCAACCCACACCGGCGCCGATGGGAACGGTACTGCCGCTCCCTCCGAGTATTCCCATCGAGATCGCGCCCCCCATTTACGCTCGTGCTGTTGTTCCGCCCGTAATCACCGCGCCGGAGCCTGCGCCTCCTCCCGCGCCGCAACCTGTGGCCGCCACGGTGCCCGCGCCCCAAGCCGAGGGACAGCAAATCCAGTGGGAGAGTTTCCTCGGCGTCAAGCTGTTCGCGTGGATCGCCGGGCTGGCGCTGTTCCTGGCGGCGGTGTTTTTCGTCAAGCACGCCTTCGAGCATGACTACATCACGCCGCGGATGCGCGTGCTGATTGGCGGCGCGACGGGCCTCGGGTTGATCGCCGGCGGGCTGTGGATGCCACGCGCCCGGCACATCGTGACGGTCCACACGCTCTGCGCCACGGGCATCCTCGTCCTCTACGCGGACTGCTTCGCGGCGCATGCTTACTATCCCTTCCTGGATGTGACCCCGGCGTTTGCGCTGATGACTCTCATCACCGCGGCGGCCTTCGCGCTGGCGGTGCGGCTGGATGCGCAAGTCATCGCCGTGCTCGGGTTGCTGGGCGGGTTCCTCACGCCGCCGCTGCTATCAAAGGGCGTGGATCGGGCAGCGGAACTCTTCGGCTACCTGGCGTTGCTCGACGCGGGACTGATTGCCATCGCGCTGCGGAAGCGCTGGAACTACCTCGTGGCACTGGCGGCGGCGGCCACGGTGTTCATGCAATGGAGCTGGGTCGGGAAGTTCTTCGAGCCGGGCAAGGTTTACATCGCGATGACGATCTTCCTCGGCTTCGCAGTGATGTTCGTCGGCGCCTTTGGGGCGGCGCGCTGGCGCAAACTCGCGGACCCGTGGACGGCCAGCGCGGCGTTTCTCATGCCGGCGATGGCTTCGCTCTTCGCGCTGTGGTTGGTGATTCGGCCGCATGCCGAGATTGCCAATCGCCCGGGGTTGCTGTTCGGCTTCGTGGCATTGGTCGATGTCCTGTTTTTGGCGCTGGCCGGAATCCGGCCCGGCCGGAAGTTCCCCGTGCTGCTGGCGGCGCTTTCGACAATGCTGACGCAATGGATTTGGGTGGCCGGGTTTTTCGAGGGCGCGAAACTGCACGCGGGAATGGCCGTGTTCCTTGGCTTCGCAGTCTTGTTCGCCGGCGTGTTCGCGGCAGCGCACGCGCGCCGAATGGCCGACGGCTGGATGGCCGGCGCCGCGCTCCTGATGCCGGCGACAGCCCTGCTGTTTGCACTGTATGTGGTGGCCAGGGCATATCCGGTGATCCTGAGCAATGCCTCGATCTTTTTCGGCTACGTATTCGTCGTGGACCTGCTGGTTCTGGCACTGGCGTGGCTGCGGGAGGAATTGCGTCCGTCGCACGTCGGCACTGGCGCAGGGGTCTTCCTGGTCCTGGCGGTTTGGACGGCCCATTTCCTCTCGGACGAAACGCTGAACCTGGCGCTCGGCGCCTACCTGCTCTTCGCGGTGCTGCACTCGGTGTACCCGATCGTGCTGCAACGGCTCAAGCCCTCCTCGATGACGGTCTTCTGGGTCCATCTCTACCCGGTGCTGGCGTTGTTGCTCGTGCTGTTCCCGCTGGCGAAGCTGGCGGCGGCGTCGCTGCTCGTCTGGCCGGTCGTGCTCATCATCGATCTGGTGGCGATCGTGATGGCGGTGCTGACCGCATCGTTGATGGCCATCCTCGCTGTGTTTGTACTGACAGTGCTGGCGACGGCGCTCTGGATCACGCAATTGCCGCCCACGATGGCCGAAGTGCCGTCGATGCTCGTCATCATCGGCGGCTTCGCGGTGTTCTTCATGGCAGCCTCGGTGCTCGCGGCGCGCAAGGTGTTTACGAAGCTGACGCCAGCTGAAGGCGGTGATGTCACCGCTGGAAGCGGCGTGCCGGTATTGACGCAGCAGATGTTTTCCCAAGTCTGCTCGCTCGCCGGGTTGATGCCGTACCTGCTGCTGACACTGGTCGTGATGCGCCTGCCCCTGACGAATCCCACGCCGGTCTTCGCCGTCGGGGCGGGGCTGCTCGTGCTGAAGCTGGCGATGGCGCGAATGTTCAAGATCGACCTGCTGCCGGCCGTCGGACTGGCCGGCGTGCTGTTGTTGAACTTCACCTGGCATTTTGCGCATTACACGCCGGAACGCGCGGCACAGGCGGTCGGATGGTATTTGGGCTTCAGCGGGCTGATCATGGGGTTCCCGTTCCTGTTCCGACGCGACTTCGAGAATCGCGTCATCCCGTGGGCCGCGGCGGCGCTGGCGTTGCCGCTGCATTATCTCATCATCCACCGAGCCATCAAGGAGGCGGCGCCGGAGTTCGGCACCATGGGGCTCGTGCCCGCGGCGCTCGCGGTGCCGTGCCTGCTCGGGCTGCTGCGTTTGTTGCGGCCGGCAGCAGCGGAGGCCAAGGCCCGCGAAGCGCAGTTCGCCTTGTTCGGCGCGGCGGCGCTGTTTTTCATCACACTCGTCATTCCAACTCAGTTCGACCGCCAGTGGATCACCGTCGGTTGGGCGCTTGAAGGATCGGCATTGCTCTGGCTGTTCCATCGCGTGCCGCATCCGGGACTGCGCGCGGTGGGCGTGGCGCTGCTCGTGACGGCCTTCGCGCGATTGGCGCTCAACCCGTGGGTCTACACCGGCTATGGGCGCACCGGCATCCCGATTTGGAACTGGTACCTTTACGCCTACGGCATAGTCACGGTGTGCCTGCTGGCGGGCGGATGGCTGTTGTTGCCGCCGCGAGATCGCGTCGCTGGCGTGCCGATGCCGCCGCTGCTCTACACGCTGGGCGCGGTGCTCGCGTTCCTGTTGCTGAACGTCGAAATCGCCGACTCCTTCAGCCCGCCTGGCGAGGGGCTCACGTTCCGTTTCTCCGCGAACTTTGGGCAGGACATGACCTATTCGCTGGGATGGGCGCTGTTTGCGTTCGGGATGCTGGCAATCGGGTTCCGGCTGAAGAACGCGCCGTCGCGCTACGCGGGCATGGCGCTCCTGATCGTGACGCTGCTCAAGCTGTTCCTGCACGACGTGTGGCGGCTGGGCGGAATGTTTCGCATCGGGTCGCTGTTTGGGCTGGCGGTGGTGCTGCTCGTGGTATCGCTCATCTACCAGCGCTTTCTCTCGGCAGAATCGGCGCGCAAGACGTGAGGCGTGAAGCTTGGAACGTGAAACGTAAAACGTGAAACGTGAAACGTGAAACGTGAAACGCAAAACGTAAAACGTGAAACGTGAAACGTAACATGCCTATCGTTCGGCAGTGCTTACGTTTCACGTTTCACGTTTCACGTTTCACGTTTCACGCTTCACTACCGCGCAAGCCGCCATTGACCCCGCCGAGGGTTCCGCCTAGAGTCCACGTAGTGACCCAACGGCCCGACGATCAGAAGTTCCTGCGCGCTGCCATCAAGGCGGGTCTGCGGATGCAGCGCAGCGGCTCGTCGGACGGCGGCGGGCCGAAGAGCGAGGGCGTTGCCACGCTGCAACGCATCAAAGCCTCCCTCCGTAAACGCAACTCCAACTCAAAATCCAACTCGTGATTGACCTGCAACAGCAGTGGCTCAACGCCGTTCCCTGGGAAAGCGTCCTGACCATCAACAAGGCCCTCTGCCAGGCCCAAAAGCTTGAGCCGATGAACAACGCCAAGGGCCTGGATGCCGTGCGGCAACTCTGGGGCGCCGCCTCCGCACGCAGCATGTCGCTAAAGGAAGTCCTCGGCCTTTGCCGCCAATGCCACGAACTGGGGCCGTTCGCATACAACAACGGCAACACCTTCGCCGCCGTTGGCCGCACGCTCATCGAGGAATGGCTGAAGTCGCTCACGCCGGTCGAGGCGCAAATCCTCCGCACGACCGTGGGCCATTACATCGTCGGGCTGGTCGGGCGCCGCGAACTGTTGCAAGTGCTCGAGCACTTCAAGTCGCGGCCAATGCCCCAGGCGGCGCCCGCCGCCGCGCCCCCCGCCCAGCCGCTGCCTGCCCCGCTGTTGACCCAGGCAAGGCCCCAGGCCTGATTCGCCTCACTCGGGCCAGCACTCCTTCGCGATGCCGAATTATATCATCGTGCAACTCGATCAAGCGCCAGCCGTCCGCTGCCCGTGCGGCTTCGCGCGCCGAGCCTTCGCGGAAACCGCCGGCAACGTCGCCAGCCTGCACGTCGTCGACATCGAGCGCGATTCGCGCACGCACTACCACAAGCGGATGACGGAGATCTACCTCGTCCTCGAAGGCGAGGGCCAGATGGAGCTGGACGGCGAAGTGGTGCCGGTGAAGCCGATGACCGCCATTTACATCCGGCCCGGCTGCCGCCACCGGGCCATCGGCAAGCTGCGCATCGTGAACATCCCCGTGCCGGCGTTCGACGAGGCGGACGAGTGGTTCGATTGAACCGCGATGGTGCGACTGATCACACCGCGGGAGAACACTCGGAGGGATGGCCGCAAAAAGGCACAAAAAGCACAAGAAATGAATGGCATCGCGCCTTTTGTACTACTATCCCAAAACGTTTAGTCAGCGTGCGCAAATTCTTACCGCAAAGAACGCAAAGAACACAAAGAGAAGCTTTTCCGTCTCTGCGAACTCTGCGTTCTTTGCGGTTATCATTTTTGGTTGCGGCCAGAGGCCGCGCTGGGCCTTTTGTGCCTTTTTGCGGCCATTCTGAACTCCGTCAGCGTTTCGTGCCTCCTGGCGGGACCAGCTTCGCGTTGACGCTCCCCATGCCGGCGCGTACGTTGGAAGCGTGATAAGTGTGACGGACATCCAGCCCGCCGGCGTCGACCGTTTTCCGGTTCGCAAGCCGATGCCGCGGGCCCAGTTCGACGCGCTCTCGCGCGACATCCTGGCGCTTAAGAAAAAGCTCAACGCGATCCTTTTGGCCCACAACTATCAGGTGGGCGAAATCCAGGACGTCGCGGATTACGTCGGCGATTCCCTCGGCCTTTCCCAGCAGGCGGCGAAGACCAAGGCCGAAGTCATCGTCTTTGCCGGGGTCCATTTCATGGCGGAGACGGCGAAAATCCTGAACCCGGACAAAATCGTTCTGTTGCCGGACAAGGACGCCGGCTGTTCGCTTGAGGAAAGTTGTCCGGCCGACAAACTCAAGGCGTTCCAGGCTAGGAATCCAAATTTTTACACCATCGCCTATATCAACTGCAGTGCGGCCGTGAAGGCGTTGAGCGACGTCATCTGCACGAGCGGCAACGCCGTGAAAATCGTCAAGGCCGCGCCCAAGGATCGGGACCTCCTGTTCGTGCCCGACGAGAATCTTGGCGCCTGGGTGACCGAACAGACCAGCCGCCCGATGACGCTGTGGCGTGGCAACTGTTACGTCCACGTCGAGTGGACGCACGCCAGCATCAGCCGCATCCGCCGCGAGCATCCCGGCGCCCCGCTCGTCGCCCACCCCGAGTGCACCAAGGCCGTCCGGATGCTCGCCGACGAAGTCTGCTCGACGGAGCGCATGGTCGAATTTTGCAAGCGGACGACCGCGTCGCACATCATCATCGCCACCGAAGCCGGCATGCTCCACCGGTTGCAAAAGGAATGTCCCGGCAAGCAATTCATTCCCGCGCCGACGGACAACTGCCGCTGCAACGAGTGCCGCTACATGAAGCTCAATACGCTCGAGAAGCTTCACGACTGCATGGCGGACCTCTCGCCCCGCATCGAGCTGCCCCGAGACGTGCTGGATCGCGCCCGGTTGCCCATTGAGCGCATGCTGGAAATCTCGGCCCGGCCGTGAGCTGTAATGTAGGGCAGGCGTCTCGCCTGCCCTGGGCGCTAACCTGCATTTCTCACCGACGGTCGTAGCCGCCGACGTGAGGAGAAACGACGGCCTTTGGCCAGGCATCTGCACCTTGACCCGGTAGGGCGAGGCTCCTGCCGAGCCGAAACTTCCGGTTTGATCCCGGCTCGGCAGGAGCCTCGCCCTACCGGCGTCATGGATAGGCGGATGGACCGGCGCCCGCGTGCCCCGCCTTCTCACGTCGGCGGCTACAGCAAAGCCTGGTGTTGTTCACACCGGGTTAGTTCTACGCGGCCTGAGTCCGTGGGCAAAACTTCATATCTACAAATCCTGATTTGATGATTTGACAGATCGGAGCACTCCGAGCTACTGTTCGCCCAGCATCGGCCTGACCTCGCGGACGGCGGGTCGCGTCCGATGAATGGAACAACATGAGCACGCGACGCAGCCAGGCCGAACGCCTCGAGAAACTCCTTCGGGAGCGCATCGTCATCATTGACGGCGCGATGGGCACGACCATCCGCGGCTACGGGTTGACCGAGGCCGACGTGCGCGGCTCGCGATTCAAGGACGCGAAGAAGGACCTCAAGAACAATGGCGATCTCTTTTCGCTGACGAAGCCGGAAGTGATTGGCGATATCCACCGGCGCTTCCTGGAAGCGGGCGCGGACATCATCGAGACGAACACGTTTTCCGCCACAAGCATCGGGCAGAGTGAGTTCTTTGTCGACGATCCGCGCGAGCATGGGGGGCGCAAGGATCCGGCGTTTTATCAGAAGGTCATCGAGGACAAGTTCCTGAACGATCTGGCGTGGGAAATCAATGAGACTTCGGCCCGGCAATGCCGAGAGTGGGCCGACCGCGTAGCGGAAAGGACGGGCCGGCCGCGCTTCGTCGCCGGGGCCATCGGGCCGCTGACCGTGTCGCTTTCGATCTCGCCCGATGCGAACGACGCCGGTTTTCGCACGGTGACGTTCGATCAGGTTCTTACTTCATATCGTCATCAGGCGCGGGCGCTCATTGCGGGCGGCTCGGACTTCCTGCTTGTGGAAACCATCTTCGACGCGCTCAACGCCAAGGCTGCGCTCGTGGCCATCCAGGAAGTGTTCGAGAAAGACGGGGTGCGGCTGCCCATCGTGATTTCCGCGGCGGTTGGGCGCGGCGGCGAGACGATGATCTCGGCGCAAACGGTCGAGGCGTTCTGGAACGCCGTCGCGCACGTGAAGCCGCTGGCCGTCGGCCTCAATTGCTCTCTCGGCCCGGATTTGTTGCGTCCGTTCCTGGAAGAACTCGCGACGAAGTCCAGTTCATTCATCTCGTGCTACCCGAACGCGGGATTGCCCAATCCGCTTTCGCCGACGGGCTTTGACCTCCAGCCGTGTCACATGGGCGACTACTTGAAGGAGTTCGCCCAGGCCGGCCTCCTCAACATCGCCGGTGGTTGTTGCGGCAACACGCCCGAGCACATCGCGGCGATCGCCAAGGCGCTCGAAGGCGTCCCGCCTCGCGTGCCGCCACGTCCGGAGCCAGGTGGCACGGCCGGGTCGCCCGAGCCCCCGGCATTCAGGCCGCTTCGCCTCAGTGGCTCCCATCCCTTCACGCAACAAGAGGGCACGTTCATTCTCATCGGCGAACGGACGAATGTCGCCGGCTCGCCCAGGTTCGCCAAGCTCATCAAGGAGGGCAAATACGAAGAGGCCGTGTCCGTCGCGCGCCAGCAGGTCGAAAACGGCGCCAACGTGATCGACGTCTGCATGGACGAGGGGATGATCGATGGCGTGGCCGCGATGAGCCGTTTCCTCACGCTCGTCGCCGCCGAGCCGGACATCACCAAAGTCCCCATCATGGTCGACTCGTCGAAGTGGAGCGTGATCGAAGCGGGCCTGAAATGCCTTCAAGGCAAAGGCATCGCGAACTCGATTTCGCTCAAGGAAGGCGAGGCGAAGTTTCTCGAACAGGCGCGGCTGGTCCGCCGGTACGGCGCGGCCGTCGTGGTGATGGCGTTCGACGAAAAAGGCCAGGCCGACACTTTCGAGCGCAAGATTGGGATTTGCCGGCGTTGCTACGAGCTGCTGACGCAGCAAGTCGGTTTCCCGCCACAGGACATCATCTTCGACCCGAATGTCCTCACCGTCGGCACCGGCATCGAGGAGCACGCCAACTACGGCGTCGATTTCCTCCGCGCCACGGAGTGGATCAAGAAGCACCTCCCGCACGCGAAGGTCAGCGGCGGCATCAGCAACGTGAGCTTCAGCTTCCGCGGCAACCACGTCGTGCGCGAGGCGATGCACAGCGCGTTCCTTTATCATGCCATTCGCGCCGGGATGGACATGGGCATCGTCAACGCCGGCATGTTGGAGGTCTACGAGGAGGTTCCCAAGGACCTGCTCGAACGGGTCGAGGACGTGCTGCTGAACCGCCGTCCCGACGCCACCGAGCGGCTCGTCGCGTTTGGCGAAGGACTAAAGAAGTCTGTCGGTGACTCCAGCCCAGTTGGGGCCAAAGCCGACGAGGCCTGGCGCAGCGAGCCGCTCGAGAAGCGCCTCGAACACGCGCTCGTCAAAGGCATCGACGCCTACATCGACGCGGACACCGAGGAAGCCCGCGCGAAGTATGGCCGGCCGCTCGCCGTCATTGAAGGCCCGCTCATGGCCGGGATGAACGTCGTCGGCGACCTCTTCGGCGCAGGAAAGATGTTCCTCCCACAGGTCGTCAAGTCCGCCCGGGTAATGAAGAAGGCCGTGGCGTATCTGACGCCGTTCCTGGAAGCCGAGAAAGCCGCGCTCGCCGCCGCGGGCAAGGCGGTTTCGACGCAGGCCAAAATCGTGCTCGCGACCGTGAAGGGCGACGTGCACGACATCGGCAAGAACATCGTCGGCGTCGTGCTGGGCTGTAACAATTACGAAGTGATCGACCTGGGTGTGATGGTCCCGTGCGAGAAAATCCTCGCCACCGCCCGCGAGAGGAAGGCCGACCTCATCGGTCTGAGCGGGCTCATCACTCCCAGCCTCGACGAGATGCAGCACGTCGCCCGCGAGATGGAGCGCACGGGTTTCAAAGTCCCGCTGCTCATTGGCGGGGCGACGACGAGCAAGGCCCACACCGCGGTGAAGATTGCCCCTGGCTACACCGAGCCGGTGGTCCACGTCCTGGACGCCAGCCGCGCCGTGCCCGTGGTGAGCAGCCTCATCAGCCGGGAGAACAAACCAGCGTTCGTGAAGCAGCTTCGCGAGGACTATGAAAAGGCCCGCGTCCAACACAGCGCCCAGCGGCAGAAACTGGTGAGCCTTGAACAAGCCCGCGCCAACAAGCCGGCGCTACGCTACGACGATTTGCCGAAGCCGGAGTTTAGCGGCATTTGTGTGGTTAATAGTGAAAGCCAAGGAGTGATGGCACTCAGTCGGATCGAGGTTCACCGCTACGGCGGGCGCGAGTTCGTCGGCGCGCCGGCGTTGAAGCAGCTTTTCTCCTTCGACTGCGCGCCGACCTACTATGCCACCACGCATACGCCGAAACTGGCGCGAGAGAAGCTTTGGCTGAAGGAGCGGCTGTTCGATCGCAATGACGCCTTCGCGTTCATGGAGCGCAACTGCGATCCGGAGGCCTATGCGCCGGGGCTGCACGGGGAGGTCGTCTATGTCGTGGCCCCGTCCACGTCGGGCCGAAACACTTTGCCCCAACTCTTCGCCGAGTGGTTGCTCCGGAGGTTTGGGGGCCAGATTTATCGCGAGCTGCGAACCGCCACGTGGGAAGAGGCGAAGAACCGGCGCGGCTACTTGGGCAAAGTCGGAGTGCCGACGGTCGTTATCGTGCCCTCCGATGCCCGGGCCAGGCTGGCGGGCCAACGCGTTGTCCTGGTGGACGACATCCTCACCAGCGGCGAGACGCTGAATGCGATGCAGGACGCGCTGGCTGCCTCCGGTATCCCGACGGGCGCGGTGGTGGTGCTCGGCGCGGCACTCGGGGGGAAGCCCGGTTATCTCTCCGCCGCCCACGAACTGGCAAAGCGACTCGGCGAAGCGGTCGGATTGCCATGGAAAAAAGTTCTTGAAGACCTGCGCTTGGCGCACGGGAACGCCTATGCTAACCTGCTGCGAAAAGCGGCGGAAGATGCCGAACAAAAGCCGAACGAAGTTTATGAACTTGTCCGAAGAAAAGCAGAAGCTGTACGCGCGCTTGCACGACTGGATGTATCAGGAGAGCTTGCGCACCAACCACACGCCGCGGCCGAAGGAATTGGAAGACCCGAAGGAGTGGGAGGCCTTCGTCGAGTGGCGACACCAGAATTGGCTGAGGCTGTGCGACGACGCGGCGCAAGGCTTCCGCGAGTATCTCGACCGCAAGGAAGCAGCGGCCCCCGCGATGGCGCTGGCCGAAGAACCGCCGCCGCATCGCTCGAAGAAGTAGTCCCCTTTATCGACTGGTCGCCCTTTTTCCACACCTGGGAACTGCGCGGCCGTTATCCATCGATCCTCCAGCACGAAAGGCACGGCGAACAGGCCCGGCAGCTTTTCGCCGATGCCCAAAAGCTGCTGGATGAGATCGTGGGCGGGAAACTGCTTCAGCCCTGCGCTGTCTATGGCTTCTTCCCGGCGAACTCCGTCGGCGACGACGTGGAGCTATATACCGACGAATCGCGCGGAACGGTCCTGACACGGTTCCACTTCCTTCGCCAGCAGATTGAGAAGACTGATGGCTCGCCCCACTGGTGCCTGGCCGATTTCATCGCCCCAAAGGAGACGCATCACGCATCACGCATCACGCATCACGACCATCTCGGCGCCTTCGCCGTCACCTCCGGCTTTGGCTTGAAGGAACTCGTCGAGAAGTTCAAGGCAAGTCACGACGACTATAACGCCATCATGGCCGAAGCATTGGCCGACCGCCTCGCCGAGGCTTTCGCCGAGTTCCTCCACAAACGTGTCCGTCAGGAGTGGGGCTACGGCAAGGCGGAACAGCTCACTCAAGATCAACTCATCGGCGAAGCCTACCGCGGCATCCGCCCCGCCGCCGGCTATCCGGCGTGTCCCGACCACACGGAGAAGGGAATCCTCTGGCAACTGCTCGACGTGGAACGGCACACCGGAATGACGCTCACCGAAAGCTTTGCCATGTGGCCCGGAAGCAGCGTGAGCGGGCTCTACTTCGCGCACCCGGAGTCGAAGTATTTCGCCGTCGGCAAACTCGGCCGCGACCAGGCCATCGACTACCATGTCCGAAAGGGGATGCCGCTGGAGGAAGTCGAACGATGGCTGGGACCCTGGCTAGGCTACAATCCTGGCGAGCCGGTGTCCCCTGGCAAGGCAAGCGTTCGCTGCCCTTGCGGCGCCGAGCATTAGCCTGAGTAAATCCCGCTTGGCCTTTCGCCGGGGGCGTGGTTAGGCTGCGGGCATGGAACTCTTTCATAAGATTCTCAAAGCCTGCGTTGACTCTCACGCCTCCGACATCCATGCCAAGGTCGGGCACCCGACGGTCTTCCGCATCAGCCGCCAGCTCGTTGCCATCGACGCGCCCAGTCCGACCACCGAATGGTTCGAAAAGGTGCTGGAGAACATCGTGCCGAAGCACCTCAAGGAAACCCTTCAAAAAACCCGCGAGTCGGACTTCTCCTACTTCGAGCCGGGCATCGGCCGGTTCCGCACGAACATTTTCCAGCAGAGCGGCCAGTGGGCGCTGGCCATGCGCCACGTCAAAAGCCGCGTGCCCCACTTCGAGGAACTCGGGCTGCACCCCGTCTGCCGGACCCTGGCCGAATCGCCCCGCGGCGTCATCCTGCTGGCCGGCACCACCGGCAGCGGCAAGTCGACCACGCTCGCCGCGATGATCGAGCACCTGAACGAGAATCACAAACGCCACATCGTCACCCTCGAAGATCCCATCGAGTATATGTTCGAAGACAACCAGTGCATCATCGAACAACGTGAGATTGGCCTGGACACCCAGACCTTTCACACGGGTCTCAAGTCCGTCCTGCGCCAGGACCCAGACGTGATCATGGTCGGCGAAATGCGCGATTCACTCAGCATGCAGGCGGCGATCACGGCGGCGGACACCGGCCATCTGGTGCTTTCCACCCTCCACACCACGAACTCGGCCACATCCGTCGGGCGCATTCTTGATTTCTTCATTCCGGAAGAGCGCGACACCATGCGCCGCCAGCTTTCGACCACACTCCGGGCTGTGATTTGCCAGCGCATGATCCCGACTCTGGACGGCAAGATGTCCCCGGCGCAGGAAATCATGATCAACACCCCGATGGTTCGCAAGATGATCGAGGAGAACCGGCTGGAGAAGCTGTCGGCGGCCATCGAGACGGGACGCGACGATGGGATGCAGAATTTCAACCAGGCGCTGTTTGACCTGGTGCAGGCCGGCAAGATCAGCCGCGAGGAGGCGCTGGACAAGGCCACCAACGCGCAGGCGCTGGAGATGATGTTCCAGGGCATCATCCTGAGCACCGGGAGCCGGATACTGGGTTAGTTTAATGCCTTGAGGTAAAATGGTTTCCGTCATTCTCCGGCGGCGCGCAGGGTCGAATCGTAAAGGGCATTGGAAATCCAGAATCCGGCCTTTGAAATGAGGTCGTCCAGCACGGGTCTGAGGGACGGAACCAGCCGTTTGCGTTTGGCTTCCAGCAGGACACCGAGAAGGCCAACGACCTTCACGCCAAAGCTTGTGGCAACGGCCCGGCCGCGCCGCTCGTCAACCAGGAGCAGGTCGGCGCGTTGCTCCAACGCCAGCGCAATGGCTTCGGCTTCGCCCAAGTCCAATTGGCCGGCCAGGGAGGTGACGAGGGAATGGTTGGCGACAGCGATGGTCCGAATCCACGCCAGCGAGGCTGCTTCGGCACCGGGCACCTCCGGGCCGCCGCCAACTATCTCATTCCACACGGCGGAAGGGATGAGCACGGTGCCGTAAAGTTGTTCGAGCAAGTGGAGTTGCCCGACGGCGGCGAGATTGATGATGGCGGACGTATCGCTGACGACGATCACAGGCGTCCCATGTCGCGCAGCGTTTGCACGTCGGCTTCCAGTTCAGCCACGTCGTAGTGGAGCGGGATATGGCGGCTGGCGAGCAGGTGTTGGAACGAAAGGCGAGCCATGCCAGCAAGTCGGGCAGCTTGGGCGAGCGTGAAGCGTTCCTTTTGGAAGAACGTCACGGCCAGTTCCTGAAGCATCTCCGCTTCTGTCAACTGCGCCGCTTCGAGCAGGTCGTCAGGGATGGTGAGGCTCATTTGCTCAGTACAGGAGACGGAGTTTCAAGCGGCGGCGAAGGATTCGAAATCGGCCAGATCGCGGGCGAAATCGAGGCAGGCGGCAATGTCAGCCGCAGCGAGTTCGGGAAATTGCTGGAGGATTTGCTCGGCTGTCCGCTGGGCTGCGAGGTAGCCGAGAATCAAGGCGACCGGGATGCGGGTGCCCTTGACGCAGGGTTTGCCTCGCAGCACTTGCGGGTTGCTCTCAATGCGGTCGGGCCACTGTTTCATGCCGTGACGGTAGGCGCACACATGCTTGCTGGCAAGCCGCCAAACTTTCTTATCTCCCGCATTAAGCCAACCGAAACTTGTCCGCTCACCCTATTCGAGACTTGCGCGGACAAATTTCGTGGAGTACACCACTCTGCGCGATGAAAAGTTAATCTAATCTTACGATAGCGTTGGATACCTAAAAGTGATGAACGATTCCGTCGGGCGCGCGCAACGCCTGAAAAAGGAATTGACCTTTTGGCGGTCGTCACAACAATCCCGCTTCCGCTTGGAAGTATCGTGGCGGGTTCAAGCGCCCGGACAACGCACAAACTGCTGCTTTATCGATGGCTGCCATTTTTCCGAAGTGGACCAATCGGCTCACGCTCCTGCTGATCATGTCGGGAGTGCTGTCCGCCGTCGGCGTCGTCGGAGGCGTGTGGTATTACTTCACGCCGAAATACACGCGTGTCGGCTACAAGCCGGTGCAGCCGGTCAGCTTTCCTCATTCCACGCACGTGGATCAACTCGGGCTGGATTGCCGCTACTGCCACAGCCACGTCGAGAAATCGTGGTACTCGAACGTTCCCAGTTCCTCAACCTGCATGAACTGCCACAACCAGGTGCTCAAGGACGACCCGCGCCTGGCGCTGGTGCGCGAAAGCGCCGCGACCGGCAAGCCCGTGCCTTGGGTGCAAATTCACAAGCTGCCCGACTACGTCTATTTCAACCACTCCGTCCACGTCAACCGCGGCATCTCCTGCGTCCATTGCCACGGGAACATCAACAAGGCGGACGAGGTCGAGCACGCCAAAACGTTGAGCATGGCGTTCTGCCTCGAATGTCATCGCGACCCCGCCAAAAACCTGCGGCCGGCGGACAAAATCACCGACCTGGCCTGGAACCCGCACGAGCACCTGCCGAAGGACTGGTTCGAGAAACGCGCCAGGGACATGAAGGTTGAAGCCTCACAGAGCTGCTCGGCCTGCCACCGATGAAAACGATTCCCCCTCCCTGTCCCGAGCCTGAAGGCGGCCAAAAATACTGGCGCAGTCTCGACCAACTGGCCGATGCGCCGGAGTTTCGGCAATGGCTCGAACGGGAGTTCCCCGCGGGCGCCAGCGAGTTCACCGACCCCGTCAGCCGGCGCAGCTTCGTCAAGCTCATGTCCGCCTCGTTCGCCCTTGGAGGGTTGGGCTTCCTGGGAGCGGGCTGTCGAAGGCCGGAAGAAAAAATCCTGCCATTCGGCAAGGCGGCTGAGGGCTACATCCACGGCGTGCCGCAATACTTCGCCACGGCCATGCCGACACGCGGCACGGCCATCCCGCTGGTCGTCAAATCGAGCGACGGCCGTCCCACCAAGATCGAAGGCAACCCCGACCACCCCGACAGCAACGGCGCGACCGATACCTTCGCCCAGGCGTCGCTACTCAGCCTGTACGATCCGGATCGCGCCCGGCGCTACGTCCAGGGCGGCATCACGATTTCCAGGGAGAAAGCGCTCGACGAGCTGAGCCGATTCTCGAAACAAATTGCCGCCAACGGCGGCGCCAGGACCGCCTTTCTGCTCGAGCAGAGCAGTTCTCCCTCGCGGCGGCGTCTCATCACGATGCTCCAGGTCAAGTTTCGCGAGGCGAAGTGGGCGATTTACGAGCCGGTCGATCTGCACGCCAACCGCCGGGTGACCGGCAGCGTGCCCCATTTCAAAATCGACCAGGCCAAGGCCATTCTTTCGCTCGACTGCGATTTCATCGGCGGTGAAGCCGATGCCCATCGGCTTATTCGCGGTTTCTCCGCCGGCCGCCGCATCCAGAAAGCGACCGACTCGATGAACCGGCTCTACGCGGTGGAGGGTCTAATGACCCTGACCGGCATGAACGCCGATCATCGTCTTCGGGTGGCCACGAGCCAGGTCGCCACCGTCGCCGCGCACGTGGCCGCGCGCGTGGCCCCACAGAACCAGCAAATTGCCACGCTCGTCGCCAAGCTGCCGCTGAGTTCCCTCATCGCTCCTTTCGACCCGACGAACGCGAACGCCAGGAAAAAGGCCGAGGATCGCCAGAAGCACCTGGAAGTGTGGATTTCCGAATGCGCCGCCGACCTGCTTGCCAACCCCGGCGCCTCGCTGGTCCTCGCCGGCTATCGCCAGCCTCAGGCCGTCCATGTCCTGGCCAATCTGCTCAACACCGCGCTGGGCAACGTCGGAAAAACTGTTTTCTATTCGACTGTCCCGGAGACGCCGACCAACTCCGACCTGCCCGCGCTTGCCGCATCGCTGCGCGCCGGACAGGTGGACACGCTCATCATCCTCGGCGGCAACCCGGCTTACAACGCCCCGGCGGACCTTAAGTGGGCCGAAGCGCAGGCCAAGGCGAAGGAAATGATTCGTCTGGGGACCTACGAAGACGAGACTTTCGCCGCTACATCGCAAGTTCAATCACAAACCACGTTGCACCTGCCGCAGGCGCATTACCTCGAATCGTGGGGCGACGCTGTCACCAGTGACGGCACGACCGTGTCGATTCAGCCGCTCATCGCGCCGCTATTCGACGGGTTGACCGAACTGGAAGTGCTGGCCCGCCTGACCGGTCTGGAAATAACCAAGCCTCACGATATCGTCCGCGAGACCCTCCGCGGTTCTGCGTCCGGTCCGAACTTCGAGGAAACGTGGAAGAAGTTTCTCCACGATGGGTTCATGCCCGGAGCCCAGCCGAGCGCATCAGATCGGCCGCTGTCCGCGGGCGAAGTCACGCAAGCCTTCACGCCCCTGGCGCCGGTGGCGCTGAGCAAGGAGAGCCTCGAACTGGTCTTCCATCGAGACCATCGCATGGACGACGGCCGCTGGAACAACAATGGCTGGCTCCAGGAATTTCCCGACCCGGTCACGAAGGCCACCTGGGACGGCCTTATCCTCATCAGCCGCAAGACGGCCGCCGAACTGGCCGTGAAGAACACGACCACCACCAAGACCACTACGGACATCGTGAAGGTGACCTTGCAGGTCGGCGGCGAGACGAAGTCGATCACAGGCCCCATCTGGATTACGCCCGGCATGGCGGACAATTCCATCGGCCTGGCGCTCGGTTACGGCCGCAAAAAGACGCCACAGGGCGGCACGGGCCGCATTGGAAATAACGTGGGCCTCTACAATGCCTACGAGATTCGCACTTCGAGCACAATGGGATTTGCCACCGGAGCGAAGCTGGAGAAGACCGGCGAGCGCTATGTTCTGGCGATCACGCAGGAGCACGGCGCGATGGAAGGCCGCCCCATCATCCGCGAGGCGAATAAGGCGCAATACGAGAAGTTCCCGAAGTTCGCGAACAACTTCGACCTCGAAGCCCATTCCGACTTCATCCCCAAGGACGAGAAAGGCCACCCCAAGGGCATTTACGAGCATCCCTATCACGCCTACGAGACTCGCAAGTCGATGAACGGCGTGAGCCTCGAAGGCAAACACATCAAGAGCGACATCCACCAGTGGGGCATGTCGGTGGACCTCAACCAATGCGTCGGCTGCGGCGCTTGCGTGCTCGCCTGCCAGGCCGAAAACAACGTGCCCATCGTCGGCAAGGACCAGGTCAAGCGCAACCGCGAGATGCACTGGCTGCGCATCGACCGATATTTCAGCGGGGCGGGCGACACGTTCGAGGAGATCGTCGATGACCCGCAGGCGGTCCATCAGCCGATGATGTGCCAGCATTGCGAAAACGCGCCTTGCGAGTCGGTCTGTCCCGTCAACGCGACCGTGCACGATGAAGAAGGCGTGAACGTGATGGCCTACAACCGATGCGTCGGCACGCGCTATTGCTCGAACAACTGCGCCTGGAAGGTCCGCCGCTTCAATTTCCTCGACTTCAACCGTCGGTCGCTCGATCAGCTCGTCGGCACCCGCTACTCCAGCCCGATGGTCGGCACCACCGAAGGCGAGTGGACGCTCAAGCGCTGGTGGAAGAACCCGGACATCGGCACGCGCCCGCAGGACGAGTGGGACATTCTCAAGCTGGTCCGGAATCCCGACGTGACCGTCCGCATGAGAGGCGTGATGGAGAAATGCAACTTCTGTGTGCAACGCATCGAGCAGGGTAAAATCGCGCAGAAGGTCAAGGCCGGCCAGAGCGGGGACGTGCGCGTGCCCGATGGTGTGATCCGGCCCGCTTGCCAGCAGGTATGCCCGGCCGAGGCGATCGTCTTCGGCAACCAGCTCGATCCGAACAGCAAGGTTTCGCAGCTTCAGAAGTCCGAGCGCAATTACGAGGTGCTCGGGTTCCTCGAAACGCGCCCGCGCGTCACCTATCTGGCGCGCATCCGAAATCCAAATCCGAAGATGCCCGACTATCACGAGATTGCGTTGAACGTGAAGCCTTACGTGGACCGGAGCGGTAATCCGTACGAGGCGCACGGCCACGGCGCGGAGAAGAAAGGAGCGCACTGATGGCGCCGCACGCTCCGACCATTGACGTCCCGCTGCCGCCGAAGGAACTGCAGCGCGAGCCGCTGGTGCTGAACCAACGGCCGCTGGGCTGGATTTCCAATCAAATCGCCGTCATCGCCGAAGGCAAGGCGCCGCGCTGGTGGTTGCTGGCCTTCATCCCGAGCTTCCTCACCATGTGCGTCGGCGCTGCGATGCTCGCCTACCAGGTCGGCACCGGCGTTGGCACGTGGGGCTTGATGGTTCCGGTGGCCTGGGCGTGGGACATCACCAACTTTGTCTGGTGGATCGGCATCGGCCACGCCGGCACGCTCATCTCGGCGATTCTTTGCCTGCTGCGCCAGCGCTGGCGCACGTCAATCAATCGCGCCGCCGAGGCGATGACGATCTTCGCCGTCATGTGCGCCGCCATCTTCCCGACGTTCCATATCGGCCGCGTCTGGTTCGGCTGGTGGCTGCTGCCCATCCCCAACGCCAACGGCATCTGGCCTCAGTTCCGGTCGCCGCTGTTGTGGGACGTGTTCGCCGTTTCGACCTACTTCACCGTGTCACTGCTCTTCTGGTACATGGGGCTCATCCCCGACCTCGCCACGATGCGCGACCGGGCCAGGAGCAAGCTGCGCCAGATCGGCTACGGCATCGCCGCGCTGGGCTGGACCGGCTCAAACCGGCACTGGTGGAACTATGAGAAAGCCTACCTGCTGCTGGCCGGCTTGAGCACGCCGCTGGTGTTGTCGGTCCACTCGATCGTGTCATTCGACTTCGCCGTGTCGCAGGTGCCCGGCTGGCACACGACGATCTTCCCGCCGTATTTCGTCGCGGGGGCGATCTTCTCCGGCTTCGGCATGGTGCTCACGCTGGTCCTGCCGTTGCGCGCGGTCTGCAAATTGCAGGACGTGATCACGATCCGGCACGTCGAGTTGATGTGCAAAGTGCTGCTGGCAACCGGCTCGATCGTCGGCTACGCGTATGGGATGGAGTTTTTCATCGCCTGGTACAGCGGAAATCCCTACGAGCTTTACGCCTTCCAGAACCGCGCGTTCGGCCCGTATTGGTGGAGCTACTGGACGATGATCACTTGCAATGTCATCTCCCCGCACTTCTTCTGGTCCAAGCGGCTGCGCACCAACCTCTGGTTCGTTTTCGTCATCTCCATCGTCGTCAATGTCGGCATGTGGTTCGAGCGGTTCGTCATCATCGTGACCTCGCTGCACCGCGACTACATGCCCTCCAACTGGGCCTACTACAGCCCGACCTGGGTGGACATCTGGACCTATATCGGGACCATCGGGCTGTTCATGACGTTCTTCCTGCTCTTCGTGCGTTTCCTGCCCCTGTGCAACATCGCCGAAGTGAAGGTGGTTTCGCCGCACGGCGACCCGCATCATCCGCTCGGCGGCGCGAAAGGAGGGCATGGATGAACGGCTGGCCAGATACCTCGGGGAAGGCGCGTATTGCGTGGTGCGTGGTGCGTCAAGTATTTGGCTGCGCGCGTCCCCATATTCTTGACGCACCACGCACCACGCAACACGCCTCGTCCGGCCTGAAAGGAGCCTTGCCATGAGCGACACTCCCGGGACCACGACTCAATTCGGCTTGCTCGCTGAGTTTGATACGCCCGCAGGGACGATCGCCGCCGCCGAGAGGGTCCGCGATGCCGGCTTCAGACGCTGGGACGTTTATACGCCTTACCCCCTTCACGGCCTGGATGCCGCGATGGGCCTGGGCAACTCGCAAGTCGGCTGGTTCACGTTCTTCCTTGGCTGCACCGGCATGACGCTCGGGATGCTGATGATCTGGTATATGAACGCCTACAACTACCAGATCGTCGTCGGCGGCAAGCCGTTCTTCAGCCCGTTGTCCAGCTTCCCGGTCTGTTACGAGATGACGATCCTGTTCGGCGCGTTCGGCTCGCTGGGCGGCATGTTGTTCCTCAATCGCCTGCCCCGCTGGTATCACCCGCTGTTCAACAGCGACCGCTTCAAGAACGTGACCCATGACAAGTTTTACATCTGCATCGAGTCCACCGACCCAAAGTTCGACGACGCCCAGACCCGCAAGCTGCTCGAATCGCTCGGCAGCCGGCACATCGAGGAAGTGAGGGAGTGATGCGTTACGTCCTGCTGGTCATGGCCCTCTCGGGCGCGCTCATCGTGCTGGTTGCCGGCAAGCGCGGGGACACCTCGCGCCGTCCGCCCATCGAAGTATTTCCCGACATGGACCGACAGCCCAAGCTCAGGCCCCAGACCGGCAACGACTTTTTCAAAGACGGCTTCAGTTCGCAGCTGCCGGTGGCCGGCACCATCGCGCGCGGCGCTCCATACCAGGACACGCCCGAGAACACCGGCAAGATCCCCGGCACGACCAACTGGGTGCAAACAATTCCGCTGCCCGTCACGGCGCAGTTCATGGCCCGCGGCCGCGAGCGGTTCAACATCAGTTGCTCCCCCTGCCACGGCGAAGCGGGCGACGGCAAGGGCATCACCACGAAGTTCGGGATGACCGTCATCGGCGACTTGCACGACGTCGCCGCCCGCAAGGTGCCGCAACAGCCCGATGGCGAACTCTTCAACACCATCAGCTACGGCAAGGGTCTCATGCAGGGCTACGCGGCGAACGTTTCGATTTCGGACCGCTGGGCCATCATCGCCTACGTCCGCGCCCTTCAACGCGGCCGGCTCTCAACGCTGGACGACGTGCCGGCCTCCGAGCGCGCTGCTGTCGCCCGGCCGTTGCCGCCGACCCCGCCGCCGACCGCGCCGACACCGAAATAGATTTATGGGAGCCACCGCGATATCCCCGCCAGCCATTGCGGCAATCGACCCCAGATGGAGGAATGTGCCGACGATCCTGGTCGTCGCCGGCGCCGTGCTCGGCCTCATCGGCGCTTTCGTGCCGTCCTTGCGGCAACAGTTCGCCCACTCGTATCTGTTGGCGTACATGTTCTTCCTGAGCATCTGCCTGGGTGGACTGTTTCTCACCATAATCCATCACCTGTTCGACGCGAACTGGTCCGTCGCGACCCGCCGGCTGACCGAGCACCTCGCGTGGTTGTTGCCGGTCATGGGCGCGCTGTTTATTCCGATCGCAATCTGCTCGTTCCTGACGGTTCAAGGCGCGGATGGCCAATCCACTGCGGTGATTTACCAATGGATGCACAACGATCCACATCTCGACCACGCATTGCAGGCCAAGCAGCCGATTTTCACCCAGGCGGGGTTCTTCGCGATTACCATCGGGCTGTTTGCGGCGTGGACTTTTCTGGTCTGGCACCTCCGCAAGAACTCGCTCGAACAAGACAAGACCGGCGCGGCCATCCATACCTTCAAGATGCGCTTCCATTCCGGTTACGGCATCTTCCTCTTCGCCGTCACGCTCACCCTGGCCGCGATTCTCTGGGTCGGCGCGCTGGAGCACCAATGGTACTCCACGATGTATGGCGTCTATTACTTCGCCGAAAGCGTCTGGACGACAATGGCCGCGCTTTGGGTGCTCGCCGCCGTGCTCTCGCGCACGGGCCATCTCAAGCACGTCGTCAACAAGAACACGATGCACTGCATTGGGCTGCTTTGGTTCGCGTTCACCGTGTTCTACGCCTACATCCATTTCTCGCAGTACTTCCTTCAGTGGAACGCGAACATCCCCGAGGAAACCTTCTGGTACGTGAAGCGCGAGCAAGGCTCATGGTGGCAAATCTGCCTGCTCATCGTTTTCGGCCATTTCCTGGGGCCGTTCCTCCTGCAATTGCGCATCGACGCAAAACTGAGCCCCGCAGTCTGCATCCCGCTGGCGATTTGGGCTTTGATGATGCACTTCTGCGACACCTCGTTCAACATCATGCCGGTCATTCATCCCGACGGATTCGTGCTCCACTGGCTGGACATCGCCTGCATGGCGTTCATTGGCGGTGTGCTGGCGAAGGTATTTATCCGCTACCTCAATGCCCATCCGCCTTACCCGGTCAAGGACCCGCGCCTGGGCGAATCGCTCGGCGTCCACGGCCCGCACCCGGTTTACGACACACATTGACAGACGCGCCATGAACCACAAGATTGCAACCTTCCTCGCCGGCCTCGGCGCGTTCCTCGTTGTCGCGCTGCTCGTCTTCGCGATGAAGTACTACACCCAGCCGACGCCGCTGAACGCGGGCCGCGCCGAGGAACGCAAAAAGGCCCTGGCCGAAGTCCGCGAGGCCGGCGTCAAGACCCTCAACACCGCCGAGGTCGTCGATCCAGGCAAGGGCTTTATCCGAGTTAAAATTGATACCGCGATGGAAATCACGGTGAAGGAATACCAGAATCCAGCTTCCTTCCGCACGAACCTCGTGGCCCGCGCCAATAAACTCGCCGAACCTCCACCCAAGGTGGATTACGAGTAATCCTCGATGAACGAGGCCCCACCCACGCCGCCCCAGGGCGCGAACGATCCCGCGTGCGATCTCCGCCTGCCTGCCGCAGAAATCGACGCCTCGCTGCGCTGGCCTGTGCTGTTCCTCTTCGCCAGCGCGACGGCGTGGCTCCTCGTTGCCTCAGTCCTGTCGTTCATCACGTTCATGAAATTCGGCTCCCCCGGATTCCTCGCGGATTGCCCCTGGCTCACGCTTGGCCGCGTCCGCCCCGCCGCCGTGAACGCTTTTCTCTATGGTTGCGCTTCGCAGGCGGCGCTGGGCGTGACCCTCTGGATGCTCTGCCGGCTGGGTGGCAACCGCTTTGTCTTCCAGGTGCCCGTCATTATTGCCACGAAAATTTGGAACCTCGGCGTCACGATCGGCGTCATCGCGATCCTGGCCGGCGAGTCGACCGGCTTCGAATGGCTGGAGATGCCCCGCTACGCCGCCGCGTTTCTGTTTGTCGCCTACCTGGTCATCGGATTGTGCGCGCTGGTGACTTTCCAGATGCGCCGGCATTGCGAGCTATACCCTTCTCAATGGTTCCTGCTGGCTGCGCTGTTTTGGTTTCCGTGGATTTATTCGGCGGCCAATTACCTGCTCCTCCTCGACCCCGTGCGCGGCACGCTCCAGGCGGCGGTCAACGCCTGGTTTACCGGCAATCTGGCCGGTCTCTGGCTTGGGCCCGTCGCGCTCGCGGGCGTTTACTATTTCCTGCCGCGACTCAACGGCCAGCCCCTGTACAGCCTGGGGCTGGCGTCGTTCGCGTTCTGGACGCTGCTGTTCTTCACTGGCTTCGCCGGACTGACCGGGCTCCTCGGCGGTCCGGTGCCGCGCTGGATGCCCGCCCTGAGCACCGTGGCGAATGTCTGCCTGCTGCTCCCGCTCGGGTGTAACGCCTGGAACTGGCACGCCACGTTCCGCGGCAACCGTGGCGCCTGGAAGCAAAGCGTCCTCCTCCGCTTCATCCTGTTCGGCGCGGCGTGCTACCTCGTCGCCGGCGTGGCAAATGCCATCCTGGCCTGCCCCGACGTGGCGCCGAAGACAAACCTTACGCTCCTGAAAGTCGCGCTCCAGACGCTCACGTTGCACGGCTTCATAGGCGCCGTGTTCTTCGGCTCCGCCTACTACCTGCTGCCGCGCGTGGCGCAAGTGAACTGGGCCTCGGAAAAACTCATCAACGTTCACTTCCTCTGCACGGCCATTGGCGTCGCGGCGATGGTCCTGGGTTTCGGCTTCGCCGGGATCTCGCAGGCTGCAAAGCTCGCCAGGGCCAGCGTGCCCTTCGTTGAAACGGTGAAGAGCCCGTTCATCGGCCTCGCCACGCTCGGCGTGGTGGTGCTCATCGTCGGCCAGTGCTTGTTCGCGGTGAACTTGGCGAAACTGTTTCGCGGCGTCTGTGAACCGCTGTGCCGGAGCTTTTGCTCCACGGTCTGCGGCCGGGCGCCCGGCGAGGCGAAAGCGGAGGCCAAGCCATGATGAACAATGGCGCGGTCCTGTTCCTCGGAATCCTCCTTT
>Ga0137374_10000390_pt1 | contig 43671 bp, 49 predicted proteins | sample SagtaG_20_FD_104811 | JGI IMG/M metagenome (GOLD analysis project Ga0137374, IMG submission 104811) | Vadose zone soil microbial communities from Sagehorn Ranch, Mendocino, California, USA - Sage1_R_100_16 metaG | ecosystem: Environmental > Terrestrial > Soil > Vadose zone | place: USA... | reverse complement strand
CTTTCAATATTTGCACTTGCATTTCCTGGATTTACTTTTCTTTCAATCGTAGTCTTACTTTCTGTAATTCTGCTTTTCGTCGGGATTGAAAAGATTATCAGTGGCATATTCCTTGAGAATAAATCTCGTTGGGCAACCATTGGACTGGGCGTACTTGTCCTGATTTTCGCTGGTTTGGCTATGGCATTTCCTCTGGCAGCAGCTTTTGTCCTAGTGATATTCATGGGTATATCTCTCCTCTTCAATGGAATTGCAAGAATAGTAGAAGGGATGACAGGCAAGCATTCTGGCGTGTCTAGGGTGTTTCTTGTAGGAGTAGGAATATTAGCTTTAGTAATTTCGCTTCTCGTGTTATCATTCCCACTATTTGGCATTGTGCTAGCTGGGACGATAATTGCAATAGGATTACTAATAACTGGAATTCAGATGGTCTTTGCTGGTCTTTCGCGTGCAAAAGTACAAAACCGCACGGAAATGCCTTGATAAATTAAAAAAGATATTATGAAAGACTAATCAACAAGTGGGAATCTCCTAAAATGTTGCGATGAGATAATTTAGCAGTAATTTCTTCGATCTCGGAGTGAATTTGAGCTTAATTGTCTACCCTTCCTTTAATTCATTCACCTTCTTTTCTATAAAATCAAATCCCTGTTGCCAGAATGAATCTCGTGTAATATCCATTCCTATGCTCTTGAGCAACTCTTCTGGTTTCTGAGACCCTCCAGCATGAAGTATCTCGATATACTTTGGAACGAAGGATTCCCCTTCTCTTTTGAATTGCTGATAAAGAGATAGCACTAGTAAATTTCCGAAGGAGTATGCATAGCAGTAAAATGGTGTATGATAAAAATGTGGAATGTAAAGCCATTCCCATTTAAAGTCTGGAGTTACTACGACCGAATCTCCAAACTGATCTGTAATATTATCCAAATATCTTTCAGCGACTCTGTCTATTGTCGCGTTCTGTCTGATTATAGCATCATGAGCATCGATCTCAAATAATGTAAAATAACTTTGTCTCATGATTGTAGCATACATATCGTCTATTTGTTCTGCCAGAAGGATACGCCTTTCCTTGCTCGATAGCTTCTCCAGCAGATTATCTGTCAAAAGCATCTCTGCGAAGACTGAAGCAGTTTCTGCTAGAGGAAGTGGTGCGTGAGAAACAAGAATTGGCTTGTCAGCCGCAGCCATGCTATGTATCGCATGTCCGAATTCATGGGCCATGGTTGAGACATCTCTCGTCTTTCCATCAAAATTTAGGAGTACGTAGGGCGTTCTCTTAGGAGAGACAGTATAACAAAATGCCCCGCTTAGTTTGCCCTTTCTAATTTCTGAATCAACATGACGTTCAGTAAAAAGTCTACGTGCAAATTCAGAAAATCTAGAATCAAACTTGCTGAATGTTTCTAGAACTATTTCAGCCGCTTTATTATATCTGTACTTTCTGATGGATGACAACTCCTTGGAAATTGGTGCATAAAGATCGTACCTCCTTAGTTTTTTTATGGCTAGAATTTTTGCCTTTTCGATAAAAAATTCTTGAAATATGCCAGAATTTTGCTTGCATACCTTCAGGAGTGTATCAACAGTCGCGTCATCTAAATTATTATACAAATTTCTGACCGATATCGGAGATTTGAAACCTCTGATTGACAAATTCTCATCGTGCCATTCTAAAACAATATTATTGTAGATCTCTCCTAGTATACCACCGTTCTTTTCGTAAACCTTCCATAGGGTCTTGTACGCATTCTCTCTCTCCTTCGGGATAGGACTCCTTACCATAGAGAGTAGCCTTTCTTTATTTAGGAACGTCTTTTTGATGGTTTTTTTCCCTTTTTTTATCTGAAGTGTAAACTCAAAACCTGTTGTCATCCTGTCATAGATCTTTACAAGCGCGGTTGGTCCACTTACCTCAAGGGTTGTGATTATTTTCTCCTCTGGTTCAGTCAGTGAGTATTTGGCTGCCAGTCTTTTATGTCTGAGGTATTCTCTGTAATCAACTGGAACTGCATCGATCAGTCTATTGGCATTTGCTTCGTCTAAATCCTTCTTGAACCATAGGTCGAAAAAAATCATTCTATTTTCCATCTCCGAGATGAATTTTTCTATTTTGGTGACAAAGGCAGCGCCAGCATTGGACAACGTATTGGAATAATATTGCAAGTGAGCAAAACCACCAAGAATGCTAAGGGCTTCGGATATTTCCTCGATCATGCGAATCATTCGGACAAAGTCTTCGGTTGAAATATCATTATTGAGAAGGCTCCTCATCCGTTCGAACCGAATAACTTTGGACTTTATTTTAGAAATAAGGTCTTCTACATTTTCAGAAGAAGAATCTGGAAGCAGGTCTGTTAAATTCCATTTTCCTAATTTGAGCGAATTATAAGTCAACATATGATTTTCACTGGATTAGGATTGTTTTGCCACTTAAGTATTTTACATTCAGGCCGTTAACGACAAGTTGAATTCTGGCTGTAAAAATTACACCTGTGATAAATTGGCCAAACAAGAGTATTGATTTTAAGATATCCTGACCAACATTATCATATGTCTAATTGATGAGGTTCCCAGTCTAAGGCATCTTCAGTTATGGTTATATACGACCTCCACATAGTACCTAATCCCTAATTAGGGTTTCAGCATGGAACGCTATGGAATAGGCGAACAATATCCCTGCTCCAAATAGGACTTTTCCTGTGGACAGGTGTGCAGATGCCTTCCTATTCTATGTTGATTTCTTAATACAATTGCTTTAAGCTTCAAATCATTTTATCGATTTTCCTTGAACGACAGGAAAGAGTGATAGTATAGTATTTTTAATACAAAAAGTAAGAGTCACAAGTGGACAAGATTCATAGCTTTACAGGTAAGAAAATAGAACCTCCAATCATTTCGCGTAACATGTCTGTCTCTGATATAATTAACTTCTTCAGTCATACTGGCTACAACGCTCGTAGGCTAGCCGAGGCAGCTGAGATTATGAAACTAATGATAAGTGGTGATGCAACGATTTGTTTAACACTGGCTGGTGCAATGACCCCCATAGGCTTGGGAAGGTCAATTTCTACTATGATAGATTTTGGTTTTATAGATTGGATCGTTACTACAGGCGCTAATGTTTACCACGATCTTCATTTTGCCTACGATCTTCCTGTCCGGCAAGGACATTTCCAAGTCGATGACGATATACTATACTCTAGAAAAATAGTAAGAATTTATGATACTTACATTAAGGAATTTGGTACACTGCAGGCCCAAGATATCATAGTGCAGAAAACCCTTAAAAGTCGACAAGCTGATTTACCAGCGACTACTTCTACAGCTGATATTTCCCACCTTCTAGGAAAGGCCGCGGCAGAAGAATCTTCGCATCCTGAACGGTCATTTATTGTTGCTGCCTACAAAAATAATATGCCCGTCTTCATGCCAGCTATTAGTGATTCTTCGATTGGTCTGAATATGTTACCTTTACTCCTGGACGAGAAAATGGATAAGCTGCCCAATGTGATACTTGACGTAGCCGAATCTGCCGCAATTCTTTGGCGAAGTAAAATATCTGGGGGGCTTGAACTAGGCGGAGGCGTTCCGAAGAACTTCTTTCAACAGACAGGTCCTGCACTCTATCAAATTCTGAAGATGAAGGAAGGTGGTCATGATTACATTATACAAATTACCGACGCAAGAGCCGATACCGGTGGTTTATCAGGGGCAACCTTACAGGAAGGTAAGAGTTGGGGAAAAATTAAAACCTCACATAGCGGCAACGTAATTGTTTATGGCGATTCGTCCGTATATTTCCCAATTCTTTGCTCCTACGCCATGTCAGAATGTAGAAAGCGACGGCAAAAACAAATTTACAAATCCAAGAATCGCTGGCTTAAAGAAATGAGAAGCGCATACACTAAGAGCGGATAGGAAATATTATTTATGGTCCCAACTCGGTGAAACTGATGGAACTCGTAAAAAGGTCTGAGAAATAGAAACCAAAAATTAGGTACGGCTATTTTTTACCTGATCTATATATTTCCTTAAATGTGTCACTTCCATAATCATTGGTGAGCTTTCTTTCTTCATAATTTCCACATTCGATGCATTTTACAGCATTATTGACTCTTACCGTATTACCGCCACAAATGTAACATAATGTGTATAGTACTCCATATTCTTTCTCGTCTATTGTAAGATGAATAGTCGAATTTAGCAAACTTGTAACTCTGCCACGGATTATGTCCCCTACTCTAAAAGTAACTTTAGCTCTCCTATCGCCACCTCTCTCACGATTCCATCCTCTGGAATTGATTCTAGTTGATGCGATTGCCGAAAAGCCGCCAGAAAATGGCTTAGCGTTAAGGTACAACAGCTTTACTGATATCATAGGTCCAAAAAGCATTTCAATATAACCGACTACCTCATCACCTATCTTTGGTAAAATGAGAGCTCTTTTTTGATCAATTCTTACAATTCGTCGCTTAAGATCATATTGCTTATCTCCGATGGCACTTGCTCTAATGGACCCCTTAGATACGAACGTGTTCTTGCCCCCTTCGAATTCTTCAATTTCAGCAACCTGCTCGCCAGGAAATGCGGCGCTATTTTGAGATTGTCCCTTCATTCCATATACCATCTAAAGATAAAGTTATAATTGTTACATAGGCTACCCCTTCCATAAACCTTCTGAGTTAGAGGAATTAAATAGGTCATTTAACTGGTCAAAGACCAAATTTAGGTATGTAATAGATCCACCTATCCCTTACTAAAGCCGAACGCAAATCCCGCCGCCAGTCCTCCAGTTATTGGAATTCCCGAATTTGACATGGCCGTAAGTACATGCTCCCCTAAGCCTGGTAGTAGAGAGGGGAAATGTCCCGTGGCATTCCCTAATCCAGCAAATGTGCCTCGTGCTGCTCCATCTAATTTATCCCAGTTTACAGCGACGATGCCTTGAACTTGCATGTATGATAAAGCTGCGATTGAAAGGCCTGCTAAGACTAGTACAATCTTGATCACCTTTTTTACAGCGTATCCCAAGAGAAAACCAATCCCTCCTCCAATCCCTACTGAAGTAGCTAGACTGCCCAAATCAAAAGTCATGTCAATGAGACTATCTCTGATTAACTGATTTATATGAACTCCATATATTTTTCAGAACATCTTTGAACTAGACAAGTTTCTAACTATTCTCACTTAAGTTTCTACACGTCAATTGGTGAGTGTAATCAATACAAAGTTTCTGGAAATATTAATTACCAGAGGATTTGAAGACATTCCTGCAGCTGTTAAGCAAAAGTCTTTTGCTGTCACGTCAGGCTCTGAGTTGTTAATTCGACCAGTAGCGTTATGAACAACGAGGGTTTAGTAATCCTCAAGCCGTAATTATGGAAAGAAACTATTGTTGCATTAATCATCAGGGACCGACAACTTTGATCTTAGATAAGATCTCTCTAAAGGCATCATAGTTTTTCTCCATTATGGGCGTTAGAAAATAGGTAGCCCCATATGTATCGATATTATCGGTTATTATCAACCCATTTTTTGACAAGACCTCAAGATGATGTGCTACCGTCTTGTAATCTAGTTTAAGCTCGGATGCGATCTGGTTTGTATTTGAAGGTCTAGCATTGAGCAAATCTAGAATTTTTGCTCTACTAACGCCACCTTTGGTACTCCCTATCAGGTACCACAAAAGCCTCTTAAAGCGAGGATCAAAATACACTTTTCCCTCCATCCCTCCAAAATTTGACAAATTTTATTGAAATTTCACTAATGAAGGAGGATGTGTCGGTAGAAGCACAATAAATTACGCTTGTGCATCAATATAAAGTTGCTCAAAATAGTCTAAGGAGCTACTAAGCGCCATATTTTGATACGTCTTTGATTGCGTAGGCGACTGTTTTTAGAATTTGGGGTTAAAATAAACAAATAATCTATTAGTAACCACTTCGCATTTTTATTTGTGCAATTCATCGACTGGTTTCCCTATTATCAAGAAATACGGGAGGAATTTGGATACAGTACAGAAAAAGACCAAAATGCTGCTTACTTGCTAAGTAAACTGATAAAGAAAAAATCATTGAATCTAAAAAAGCTGGAAAAAAAGATCAAAGGTAAAGATGTGTTTGTAATTGGAGCTGGTCCAAGTCTAGAAGACGATATTAATTTCATTAAGAAGAATAAAAGGCACGTGAGGGTTGTGTCTGATGGTGCTGTTGAAGCTTTAATCACAAATAAGATAAAACCCGATGTTGTTGTCTCTGATCTGGACGGGAATCCCACATTTTTGAAGAAGGCAGAAAAATTAGGAGCAATCATGGTAATTCACGCTCACGGCGACAATGAGAAGGCCATAGAAAAACTTGTTCCGAAGTTCAAGAGCGTCATTGGCACAACTCAAGTAATGCCGGTCGAAAACGTATATAATTTTGGTGGCTTTACCGACGGAGATAGATGCGTTTTCATGGCTGAAGAAATGGGGGCAAAAAGCATTGTTTTAGTTGGAATGGATCTAACCGACCAAAATACAAGATATCCGAAGGGCAGCAAGGTTGATAAAAATTTGAAAATAAAAAAGCTAAGGAGAGCCAAAATTTTGCTTGAATTACTCGCTAAAAGATCAAATTCTTTACTCTTCAATAGGTCGAAAATAGGTATTAGGGGCTACACAAAAGTGGATACTAAAAATTCTAAAGAATCGAAAACATAGCGAAAGGAAGGAGCATTCTTCTTGTAAGCTTATGCAAAGCAAGTACGAGCTCAGAGAGTTTGACTCAATTCCTGATAGTTAAATTTCTGTCTAACGTGAATGACAATAGTCGGTCATATATGACACAAAACTTGTCAATTATTTAATAATCTAAGTATGCTATTGAAAAACCATTATAATACCTTCAAATTAAAAAATGCTTTGTAAATGTCTGGTTTTTCTGAAAATGATGTTCAGCGCGCAGCTGAGATAAGGGAGTGGCTAACTAAGGAAATATCAGACAAGGAAGAGGAGCTAGATAGGCTGCGGAAAATGCTCATCCTCGTAGATGCTCTGCTGAAACGTAGTAGTTTTAAACCAGCCTCTACTATTTCCAAGCAAGACTCGACTGAGCGATATCAAAAAGAACCTTCAATTGCCTTGGAGACCAAACGGATTGACCGAGGATATGAAAATGTTTCCACTCAAAAGCAGCGTGCAGCCAATGATTCCCCTTATTCTAAAGAACCATCACAGATTGAAACGACTGATACTAGAGAACTTAGACGTGCCACAGACAGTCTGATCTTGGCTAGAGCCGAAATTTCTTCTGGAGAGATTAAGATCACAATTGCTGATGAGCTATCCCTTAATGTAAATACACCCCCTTTCAAAACTTTTTTCTTGAATAGAATCCTTGATGGCATGAAATCGAAGGATCTGGAAAAATTCAGAAGTAGGGAAATTAATGATTCCACGAACTGCATTGATTACCAAATATTTTCAGACAATGAAGGTACTTTGAAATCTATCAATGTTACCAACTACAGAGAAAGGGAACGACTTCAGGACATACTCAGTACTATGACTTGGGTTTTATCTAAGATGGTGGAGAAGGGAAGTCAACAAAAGCATGGATAAGATAGTTGTGTTGGACTTTGGATCACAATATAGCCATCTTATTTGCAGACGAATTAGAGAGGAAAATGTATTTTGCGAGTTGTTGCCCTACAGCTCCACTATTGACGAAATCAAAAAGATAAACCCAAAGGGGATAATCCTTTCTGGAGGTCCATCAAGCGTGTATTCTGAAGGATCACCTAAGCCTGATAAAGAGATATTTAACTCTGGAATTCCAATTTTAGGGATTTGCTACGGTCACCAACTTTTGGTAAACGAGTATAAGGGCAAAATAAAACGAGCCTCTCGAAAAGAGTATGGCTATGCTGATCTTTTTATTGACGATTCCTCCGATCTTTTCAAAGGAGTTGGTAACAAATTAAAATGCTGGATGAGTCATGCCGATACGGCTGAGCATGTACCTGAAGGCTTTAAAGTATTGGCCCATACTCAATCATCTAGCTCAGCGGCTATTGCTAACAGACAGGAAGGGCTCTATGGAATTCAATTTCATCCTGAAGTTTCACACACAGAATTCGGAGGTAAAATATTGAAGAATTTTTCCAGTTACATTAGTAAAGCAAGACCTGAATGGAACATGGAAAGCTTCGTTAGTAGGTCAATTAGTGAAATTAAGGAGCTTGTAAACGGGGATAAAGTTTTGTGTGCAGTCAGTGGTGGCATAGACTCCACTACACTCGCGGTGTTACTTAACAAGGCTATTAAGTCAAATTTGACATGCATCTTCGTTGACAATGGGCTGTTGAGAATGGATGAAGATAAATTGATTCCTGCGATACTAGGAGACAAGCTAGGGCTTAATTTAATACGTCTAGACCGCAGAGAACAATTTCTTAGCAAGCTGAGGGGGATTGAAGATCCCGAAACGAAACGGAAAATAATAGGCCAAGAATTTGCAAGGGTATTTGTTGACTTTTCTAAAATACAAGGTCCATTTGAATGGCTTGCACAAGGTACTTTGTATCCGGACGTGATAGAAAGTGGCGTTTCAAAAGGGCCTGCAGCTGTTATAAAGACACATCACAATGTTGGTGGTCTTCCGGAATGGCTAAACATGAGAGTCTTGGAACCTTTTAGGACTCTCTATAAAGACGAGGTAAGAAAGATTGCCAGTCTTCTTGGAATTCCGGACGAATTTCTAATGAGACATCCGTTTCCTGGCCCAGGTCTTGCAGTGCGCATAATGGGAAAAGTCACTGACCAAAAGATCAGCATAGTGAGGCACGCAAGTAGTATTGTTGAGGATGAGCTAAAAAAAGCAGCGTGGTATGACAAAGTTTGGCAGGCTTATGCTGCGGTTGGTGATGATCGTGCGGTTGGTGTTTTGGGTGATGAGCGTGTATATGGTTATATAGTAACAGTAAGAATTGTCGAATCTTCTGACGCCATGACTGCAGACTGGAGTAGATTACCTTACGAGCTCCTCCAGACTATAAGCAGTAGAATCACAAATGAGGTTGAAGATGTAACATGGGTTACATACGCAATATCAAGCAAACCTCCAGCAACAATAGAGCCGCAGTAAAGCTTTGGGGATACCAGGCTACGTAATTGTGACTAAGCAATTATTAAACAATATTATTTTCTAAATATAGAATTATTACTTCTATTCGAAAATTGCAAGAGGTCTTCCATACTCGGTGACTCAAATGATTTGCTCTGGATATAAAGCGCAGAACATGCGTTTGACAATAATAGCCTTTCGTGTGGTGGTAAATTTGCAAGGTAACCAATCACGTCTGCGGCGTCCCAACAATCTCCCGAACCAGTCAATGTATGAACTTTAACACTAAATGCAGGCTCAAAGATGGTTTCCTTTCCATCAGACCATGCTGAACCCGTTCTGGTATGCAGATCAACTTCAAAACCAAATTCATTTGAAATCATTTTTGCTACACTTTTTATCAAATCAATATTTGTTGGATCTTTCAATAACACTGATCCTGATCCCAGGGCATTTGTGAGGGAATTAGATTCATTTTCATTGATGCTGAGAACGTCGGTATATTTTCCTATAATTTTTAGTGCATCTCGAAATTCCTCTCTTCTAGCATCAATATCTGCAGGATCTATAAAATGAAGGGCATTCGTGGAATTCTTAAAAACATGCATGGCAAGTTCTGTCCCTTTTAGGTTGCTTGCCCAATTTGTCAAAATTACGCATTTTGCCGATCTAATTTTTTCTAGATCCTCAGCTGCACTTATCCTATCTGCTCCATAATTTTCTATATCGCCTACATCGCTAATCATAATATTTGCAGTAGATTCTTTATCTTCAAATTCTAATGATGTAGTTATGCCGTGTTTTCCCCTAGATATATGGAGCTCGACTTTGTTTCCAAATTTTGAAAAGATTTTTTGGAGTATTGCGGATCCTATTTCATTTGCAATAGTGAACAAATTTACTGAAAGACCAAACTTTGCCAAGCAATAGGCCACATTTACTGCATTCCCACCTTTAATATCAACTGTTCCAATTCCCCTAACACTACCACCGCCGAATCTTGTCTTAAAATCGACCAGTTCTATGAGTTTATTCTTTGATTCAAATTTTACAATTCTATCCATGAAAAAATCCGGCAGAACAACTATTTGATCATCTAGATTAAGACAGTTCAATCGTTCAAACACACGGGAACGGTACACGTCCAGTTATATGGATTTTCCAGTTTTTTTATCATGTTTACTTCTACGAGGATGCTGATTGTTTAATTAATCATACAAATTATACCAGCTTTAAAAAAACTAGACCAGTTAGAATTTTTATGAAATATTTCCGCGGGCCCAAATAGCAACTGGGTGCGCACTTTTGTATGGCCAAATGAAATCAAGCCTCCACCCTCCGACATAACTGTGAACTGATGTTAGGTTCTTGCAGGTCGCCTGGTGTTTTCTCCCAGTTAAACCGATACTCAACACGTAAATGTGCTTTGTATCTATCTCGTGTTTATCGACATAAAGCTACGTAAACTGTAACCCGTGGCTTGCCCTGACGGGTTGGCTACGTTTGAATAAGCCAGCCGCCTTTCTATGTGATGTTTTTCATGATGCGTGTTGATTTATGAAGAGAAAATCTTGAAGTTAACTTGTTGGATTTACTCCATATCCATGCCGCCCATGCCGCCCATGCCGCCCATGCCGCCCATGCCGCCCATGCCGCCCATGCCGCCTCCAGGAGGACCTGCAGGCATTTTAGACTTGGAGGACGCGATCACGTCATCTATCCTCAATAGCATAGTAGCGGCTTCGGTTGCAGATTTGATAATTTGTTCTTTTACGACAAGCGGTTCTAACACATCTTCCTTAAACATATCAGCAACGATAGTATTTCTAACGTCCACCCCCGTCCATTTAGCCCCTTTACTCTGTTTTGCTCTCAATGTAGTCATTGTGTCAATGGGATCCATACCTGCATTCACAGCAAGAGCCAAAGGTATAGAATCTAATGCGTCGGCAAACTTGAAAACTGCGAGCTGAGCTCTTCCTTCTAAATTACTTGACCACTGTCTGAGCTCATTGGCCACGTATGCTTCTGGAGCTCCACCTCCTGCTACAACGGCTGGTTTTTCTAAAACATCTTTTATGACCATTAAGGCATCATGAACTGAACGATCTGCCTCGTCCACTACCCTTTGAGAACCTCCTCTTACTAGAATTGTTACTGCCTTTGGATTTTTGCAACCTTCTATGAAAACCCACTTGTCGGTTTCTACTTTTCGTTCTTCCACAAGGTTGGCAGATCCTAAATCTTTGGAGACCAAATCGTCAAGATTGTTTACTATTCGGCCACCTGTTGCCTTCGACAATTTGAGCATGTCGCTTTCCTTTACTCTCCTGACTGCCAGCATATCCCCTTTAGCCAAGTAATGCTGCGCTAGGTCATCAATGCCTTTCTGACAAATAACTACATTCGCTCCGACACTCTTTATTTTATCAACCATGGACTTTAGCATCCTATTTTCCTCTTCCAAAAACATCTGCATCTGTTGCGGATCGTTGATTCTTATCTCTGCACTCATCTCTGTCTTTTCGATTTCAAGTGCAGAATTTATCAATGCAATTTTCGCACCTTCTACTCTCCTTGGCATGCCCGAATGTACTACCTCTTTATCGAGAACAATACCTTTGATAAGTTTAGTATCACGAATAGAACCGCCAGCCTTCTTTTCGACCTTAATATTATCTAGATCAACTTTTAGAGTTTTTCCATCAGCTACAGCTTCAGCGACCTGCTTTATTGCATCTACTACTATCTGCGCCAATACCGGACTATCGTCGGAAACCAATTTTGAATACATGCTTGTTCTTGCTATTTTTATTAGAGTGTCCTTATCGTTAGTATCAACTTTTACCGCGATTTTCTGAAGTAGCTTTAGTGCTTGCTCAGCTGCTGCAGAATAACCGTCTACGATCACCGATGGGTGAACATCCTTATTCACCAGCTCTTCCGCTTTTTCCAATAATGAGCCAGCAAACACTACTGAAGATGTTGTGCCATCGCCAACTTCATTATCCACAGATTTTGCAACCTCGACCATCATTTTTGCCGCAGGATGTTGAACATCCATTTCCTTCAGAATTGTTGCACCATCATTGGTTATCGTCACATCTCCAAGCGTATCTACAAGCATTTTATCCATGCCTCTTGGTCCTAAACAGGATTTTACCATATCGGCAATGAGTTTTGCAGCCGTAAAGTTGTTCCTTTGAGCCTCTTTTCCTTTACTTTCTTTCGTCCCTTCTCTTAATATTATAACTGGCATTCCACCAGCAGTTGCTTGAACTGATTCCATATCTCATATCACCTAGAAGAATGGTACAGCATTTTCTGTTGCCTCTTTTATACTTTTACAAAATCGGATAATATCAGTTAAACACGTGGATTGTCGAATTTGGTGCCTGCTCAAATTCACCATGTTTTAAATTAACCGCTCTTCAACTTGATAGTTTTGTCAACTTTTCGTTAAACTTGGCCCTGAATTTGGGGATATTTATAATGACTCTTTCATGTGTTCCTTCTCCAATTTTGTCTATTTTATCCAAAGCCTCAACCTCAAAAGTAATTTTTCGGTCATTAACCCCTACTATTTTCGCTCTAAGTAGAATTTCTGCTCCTACCGGTGTAGCTGCAAGATGTTTTACATTTACAATCGTACCTACAGAATCATTTTCTGACTCAGGAATAAACTGTTCCTTTAGTAGTAGCCTGCACGTTTCTTCCATCTCAGCGATCATAGACGGAGTGGAAAATACGTTTTCTCCTTCCCAAAGGAAACTCGTAGTTTGTGTTGACTTAACTTTGACTTTTCTTTCTTTAGTGGCTCCTGTGATAATGCTATCTCCCATAACTTTTTCTATTCTGACGAAATTCCTTTTAGAGCTTTCCCTAAACGCAATAATTCATACCGTACTAATTAAATAAAAAGAAGAAAGGAAGGGCCGCTACCCGACTACCTGTGACGTCTTGCACCTGAGATTATTGCATATACTAGTCCAACACTCAACCCGAAGGCTAATGGTATCCAAACCCCGAAGCTTTCCGCACTTACATATATCTGCTGTATCAGGCTATCGAACATTATTAATCATGGTATAGACTAATAGTATATTAGATTTTCTCAAGATTATCTCAAAAAATCTCCCACGTCCCACTATTTAGAAGGACAGGACCATAGTAGTGACAGGACCCTGCTCTTAGAACGCTGTCATACCTTGTGAATAAGTCGCACCAGGATTACGATGTCCTTAAATTACGGGGTTTTGGATCTTTTGCGTATGAAGATGCTGAAGGAGTATCGCAAGTTCTGCCCAAAGTGTAAGACCCATACATCACAGTCTGTAGGGATATATAAGAAGGGCAAAGATAGGAAATCAGCTCTTGGTGCAAGACGTCATGCTGAAGACAAGAAAGGATATGGGGGACAAAAGTTTCCTGAGCTTAAAAGAACTGCGAAGACCACAAAAAAGATTACTTTGAGATATACTTGTAAAAAATGCCAAAGGAAGACTATGAAAGAAGGGATGCGAATGCGGAAGTTAGAAATTCAACCGTAACTCAGGTGATGATTATGCGAAAGGAGAATATATTGATTCCAAAACCTAAGAGTAAGTTCTTGTCTATCCAATGTTCTGAATGTCAGGAAAAAATGATTATCTTTTCCCACACGACAGTGGATATTAAGTGCAAGTCATGTGGAACTTTAATTGCAACGAGGCGCGGAGGCAAAGCGAAAATAATAGCGAAATTCTTGACCACTCTTGATTAGCTAATTTCAAAATTTAATGCTTCAAGGTCATACTTAGTATTTATGTTAAATGCTATTTCCTTTCTATTCATAATAATATACGATTCAATGGCATCTGAGCCAATGAAAATTTGGGAAGTATCAATAATTGAGATTCCTGAATGACAATACTCTACCCCTTCGAAATGGATTACAATGCTTGGATTTAAACCTAATTTTGTTACAAAATCTTTCTCCAAGAGTACGGATGAGAAATTGCTGCTAGGATTCCAGCGTTTCACAATCTCATTGACCGTCCCTATCCTTAGTAACGGTATATCAGAAGGAACAATGAATAGTTGTGACGATCTTAACAATTGTATAAGCTGACCAAGGTCTGTGCTATAGTCAATGCCCGAAGTATTTATTAATTCAACTATCCCATCTAGACAATATCGGTGCCTCTGCAAATATGTTGTTGTTCTGGCAGTGTGGTAACTGACTACTGCAAATATTGAACTAAATTTTCTTGATCCAACAATCGCATCTAGGACGTATTCCACCATTGGTTTTCCTCTGAGCAAGATCATAGGCTTCTCGACAGACAAATCTTGCGCCATCCTAGAGCCTTTTCCTCCACACATTACAGCTGCTATCATAGGAATTGATCACAATAGCAATTGAGACAAGATTAATAAAGAAGATAGGCGACATATTTCATTAGAAGCGCCAAGTACATCCCCGGTGAGTCCCCCGAAATTTTTGTCTGAGACAATACATATTGTAAGACCAATAATCAAGCACAACCCTAGTGAAATCAATCCGTAGTAACCGGTTAGAATTACAATTATCGCGACAGTACAGAAAGTAGAAATGGCTAACTTCCTTTTGTCTTTCATGGCCTTAGTAAAGGGTGTGCTGAATCCTTCCCAAGCTGATTTACTTATTCCTGCTTCTATAACCATTACATATTTTGCAATTACTTCTGCAGTTATAATGCTGACTAGAAGGTTTAAAGCAGAATTAAAAGTAGTAATCGCAAATATGAGGCCTATCACATAAAGAACGAGAGACAATGTTCCCGCAGCGCCTAACGCCGGATCTTCCATAACCTGCCTCTTTAGTTCTTTGCTCCCCTTCACCATAAGGCCATCCGCCAAGTCTGCGAGGGCATCAGTATGGTGCATTCCTGTGATCAGTAACGTAACTAGTGTTACAAAAAAACCGACTAAATAATTTGTGAAATACATGGATATTCCATAAGCAAATATACCTATAATGGTGCCAATAAATGCTCCTATGAGGGGAAACAAATGCATATTTTCGGCACTAATATCTATGTTGGTATCCACAGCTCTTGGTACTGGAAAAATCGTCAAAAATGAAAGAGGTGCAAATATTCTATTAGAATCCAAAAACGATATTCCACCATCCGATCAATGATAGGAAGAATACAACTGGGAAGGATACCAATATGTAACAAAGTAAAGCTGTTACTTTCATTATCTTCACAGCAGTTCTGCATTTGTCGATGGAAAGTTCTTCCAATTCCGTTCCAAGAGTATAATCGTTGATTTTTTCTAATTTTACTCTCAATGCACCGGCCATAGTGGACATGGGATAACCTGCATTTACACTGCAGGTTTTTGCATGATCCATACTCAAGACATGGATGGAATTTTTCCAATCTGCCCCGACTATTATAGCTGATAAAATCATCAAAATCGCAGATAACCTTGCCGGAACGAAATTTAATATTGTATCCGCTTTTGCGCTCATCCAACCTATGTTAATATAATATCTGTCTGTATAACCTAACATAGAATCTAAAGTATTAACAATACGGTATCCTATTGCACCAACAGGGCCGAAAAAGGAAAAGTAGAATAGTGGGGAGACAATTGCATCAACAATACTTTCGCCGATTGATTCTATAGTACCTGACATGATATGTTGGAGATCTAATGAACTTGTGTTTCTACTTACTATCAACGATAGGTACTCTCTTGCTCCTTGAAGATCATTATTTTCCAGAGAAAGGATAACCGTATATGCATGCTTCTCAAGGGTCAATATTGCAACTGTTGACTTGACAATTATTATTGCATAGAGTGCAATGCCAATTGTCCCAAAAAATGAATAAATATAGATGGAGAATATTTGACTAGATACACAAATCCCTACAGTCAAAGCTACTAAGAATATTGTACCGTTTAGTTTTTCAATTTTTGGATTGTTCGATTTTTTTAGTTTGTATATGAAATTATCAGCAAACTTTCCAAGCCATGCGACCGGATGAAATTTATTCGACGGATCACCCAGGACGAAACAGAGTGCAAATCCTGCCGATAATGAAAAGAGAATAAACAACGAATTCAATTCTACTCCAGCTGAAGCAGTTCAGAAGCTATTTTGTTGATATCCAGACTTTCCTTTAGTCTAGAAGCCAGAATATTAACTTGCTCATCTAATGATTCAGGAGATTGTTTTGCAGGCCTAACTTTAATTTCGTCTAGGGAATCTTCTGCTGGCAAGGTAAATTCTATCCTTGGCACTATTCCAAGTATCTCTTTTTTTGTTATTTTTTCAGTAATTCGAACGGCCTGCATCAATAGCTTTCTATCTCCCCTGAATTTGTTGATTATTATACCCTTTATGAGTAGTCTGTGGTCAGGTTTCAAAAGTTTCAGTGTTCCAACAATACTTGCGAAACAACCACCTCTTTCTATGTCTGCTGCCAAGATTACTGGAGAGCAGATTTTTTCAGCTAATAGCATGTTAGCTATGTCATAATCAGCAATATTGATTTCTGCAGGAGAGCCGGCCCCTTCTATTATTATGATATCATTATTTTGTCTGAGCTCATCTAAACTTTGCAAGACAGTCGAAAATCCTTGTTTGAGTACGAAATTTTCATAGTATTCTTCCGAAGTCATTTGCCCAACGAACAGCCCATTCAAAAAAATATTACTACGATCATCTCCGATAGGCTCTAGCAATATTGGATTCATACGTATGTCTGGTTGATTCCTAGATGCAAATGCTTGAATAGCTTGGATTACAGCTATCCTGTTAGTCGAATTAGAAAGTGTAAAAAAATTTGATGTCATATTCTGTGCTTTGAATGGAGATACCTTGTAACCTATATCGGAGAATGCCCTACAGAGACCAATGACAAGGGTACTTTTGCCAGCGCCTGATGATGTTCCTTGAATCATTAGGAGTTTGGCTGTCAATCTATCGACTCCAGTATCCTTAAAAGTTCGAGGTTCTGATTTCGATTCTTTACAGCCACTCGAATGAAATTCCTGCCAAGCCCCCTAAACGTACTGCAATCCCTCACTAGAATTCGGCTCTTTCTAAGAATATAATCTCTTAATTTTATGGAATTACGGCCATGTAAATCCAGTAAATAGAAATTAACATCGGAACGAATTGTCGAGAAGGATTTCAACCTCCGAAGGATTTCCGCAAACATAAACTTTCTCTCCCTACTTATGATCTTCCTTGCCTTCGTAAGATGTGTATTGTCGCCTAGTGCAACAATTCCAGCCAACTGCGCCAATCCATTCACGTTCCAAGAAATTCTATGACGAGACATTTTCCGTGTTAATTTGGAATGTGAAATACAGTATCCTATTCTTAGACCTGCGAGTCCGTGTGACTTCGTTAAAGATCTCAAGATTACCAGATTGGGAAACTCATTTATTTTTTCGACTAAGGATAATTGATCCTTGAAATCCTCAGTTAATTCGATAAAACTTTCGTCAAGTAGTATTTTGGTTGAGTCATTGCATCTTTCGAGAATTTTCTTGACCTCTCTATTCGAGAGTATGCCTGTAGGGTTATTCGGATTGCACAAGTATATGGCATTTGCCTTTTTTGCGCATTCAAGAATTGAATCAGCATTGATTTCCCAGTTTAATAAAGGTAGAAACTTCACTCTAGCCCCTACTCTTCTTGAAGCAAGTTCGTACTCACAAAAAGTCGGCGAAGGAATAACTACTTCTTTCTTTCCGAATGTTTTTGCAAAGATATCAATTATTTCGGTAGCTCCATTTCCTACACTGATTTGATCACAGGATATCCTCTCATTCATATAGTGCACTAGACTCTTCTTGAGGTCCAGACTTTCAGGATCCGGGTAATTCAATGAGAGTCGTGGTAAATCCTTCTGGAGCTTTGTTAGAACTTTTCTCGAAATTCCCAGAGGATTTACATTAGAACTAAAGTCGATTCTAACGGCATAGGATCTTGCTGAGTAGATACCTCCATGAGAGCAAGTCCATGCAACCACCTTATCGAAATTGACTTCAAGTAATATATATTTAGAACAATCATTTAGCCTAACTCGATTATAAACCCAGGGTTGTTACTGAAAACGATTATTAGTTCCATCAAAAATAACGGCACCATATGTTGCGAGTTGCTCTTGTAGGGGCCACCGGAGCTGTTGGTCAAGAATTTGTCCTTTCGCTTAATAAACATCCGTGGTTCGAATTGAATCTAATTGTGTCTTCAGAAAGGTCTGCTGGCAAGAATTACATCGATGCTCTACGTGATCTCAACACTGGCATAATTAGGTGGCATAACAATGAGGAAATTCCTGAGTATGTTAAGAATATGCCCGTGAGCAGTATTAACGAACTTGATGCCAGAAAGTACGATCTTATCTTTACAGCTCTAGAGTCTGAAGACGCTAAGAATATCGAACCTAAGTTGGCTGTCGAAACTCCTGTGATAAGTACAGCTGCGGCGTTCAGATACGAAGATGATGTACCTATTATGATTCCTGGGGTAAATGATGATCATGCTTCCTTGCTGGAATCTCAGAAAAAGAACAGAAATTGGGCGGGATTCATTGCGCCGCTTCCCAACTGCACTACGACAGGAATGGCTATTACTTTAAAGCCAATCATGGATCAATTTGGAGTTCAGAAAGTTTTCATGACTTCGATGCAGGCAATTTCTGGAGCAGGAAGATCTCCCGGTGTAGGTGCTCTAGACATCATAGACAATATTATTCCATATATCCCGAAGGAAGAGGAGAAAGTCCAAGTGGAAACGAAGAAGATATTAGGAAAATTTAATGCAAATGCCATTTCAGAAGCAGGAATAAAAGTCAGCTGCACTTGCACAAGGGTACCTGTTTTGGATGGACATACAGAATCGGTATTCGTTGAAACGAAAGAGCCAGTTGAGGCCGATACAATAAAGAAATCGATGTTAGATTTCTCAAAATCTGTAACGATAAGAGGCTTGCCTTCGGCTCCCCAGGATTATATAATCGTTCATGATGATCCAACTAGACCGCAGCCACGAATAGACAGAGAAATTAATCAAGGTATGACTACTGTAGTTGGAAGGTTAAGGAAAGATACTGTGTTTGAAAAAGGCATAAAGTATATACTCTTATCTCATAACGAAAAGATGGGATCCGCTAAAGGAGCGGTTTTGCTTGCTGAACTACTTCGGTCTAAGAAAATTATATAACTATATATATTATTGTAAAAAAATGATTCAAATTTGAAATTAATAGGTTTATTAATCCCTGAATTTACGATATAATTGGTGATTTATGTGAGTAAAATTGATGATTTGGATCTTAAGATTTTGAGCGAACTCTCAAATGATGCAGCGGTATCAGTTCCTAAGCTGTCAAAAAAAATCAACATTAATGCATCTGTTGTCTACAGTAGAATCAAACGATTGGTGAGGAGAGGTTTCATCAAGAAATTCACGATTGTAATAAACGATGAGGCATTGGGTTTCAGTGTCAAAGCCCTAACCGGTATTAATATGGATTCCAAATTACGAGATAATGTACTCAATGAGCTTTTCAAGATTCCTGAAGTCAGGGAAATTTCTGAAGTGACCGGTAGATTTGATATATTAGTTACGATGAACTCACATTCATTAGATGAAATGCATCACTTGATCTCTGAGCGTATCGGCCGTATCGAGGGCATTCAGAAGACCGAAACGTTCATTGAAATGAGAAAAACTATGCGAGAAATCCTATTTCCAACGACAAAATCTAAATAATTAGTACGAACCGCATTGAGATTACTTAGATTAACTGGAAATATGCCCGAGTCCATTGGTACTTTTATATTATATTTAGCGGAATAAAATCAAATCCTTATTATGGAATGTTGGTTCAGCCCAAATGCAAAAATGAGGAATGCGTTTTGTTGTATGTGTGTTGGAATTAGAGTGAGGTTAATCTCGATTTGATACATGAAGCGACGGTGGGAAATAGGATAAAGAATTATTATGAGTTAACTAAACCGAAAATATGGTATCTTCTGGTTTTTACAGCCTTTGGGGCAGCCCTTACTGCGTCGCTACTTTTCAATATTGATGTGCAGCCATGGAAGTGGGTTTTGCTTCTTGTCGGTATAGCGGCCGGGTCTGCGGCAGCTGATACAATTACTGGATATAACGATCGTGACCTGGACGCAATTATGGAACGGACTAAAAATCGGCCAATACCGTCTGGAAGAATTTCTCCAAGAAATGCTCTGATCTTTGGATTATTATTGACTGGTATATCCCTCGCATGTGCGTGGCTGATTAATTATCTAGCATTTGCACTAATGGCCTTCGGTCTCTTTGACAATATTATTGTGTATAGTAAATGGCTCAAGCGTAGGAGCCAAGCTAATATCATCCTTGGAGGGTTTTCAGGGGCAGCTCCTGCATTAATTGGCTATGTTACAGTTACCACCCAAAATATCGAAATTGGTATTATTATGGCAGCACTTGTTTTTTTATGGATTCCAACGCACATATGGAGTCTTGCTTTACATGTAAAGGCAGACTATACAAGAGCAAGAGTACCAATGTTACCTGTCGTTTCAAACGAAAGAACATCAGTTCGTGTTATCGCTATTACTACTCTTTTAATGGTAATTTTTAGTGTAGTTCCATTTTTTACAAACCAATTTGGATTGATATACCTAACAACTGCTGCGGTGTTTGGTATTGCCATGATTACGCTGTCGATATGGCTTATGGTTAAACCTAGTAAGAAGGTATCTTGGATTGTCTTTAAATTTTCAAGTCCCTATTTGAGTGCATTATTCATTGCTTTCATGGTTGATGCTGCATTTCATTAGGTTAGTTTTTCACATTCATACAGAATCCTCGCAATTACGATGTGCGATTCTAAACCGTAATGACTAATAGCGTAGATTCTGTCGAGTGTTCTGGTTATATCGTTGCCAAAGTGACCGCGCTGAAAACCTCCTACGACAAAACAATAGTTTTTAGCATCTTTCACGTTCTCAGTTATAACTTCGTTAAGACTACTTGGAGATCCATTTATTGAGAACCCGATTGTTTTGTCAGGTCTGACAACTTCATGAATGGCTTCTTCAAAAGTGATATTGTCCTTTAATTCGATCAGATTGGTCTTATTGGATGGATCACGTATGACCTTATCTTTGAAAAGATTCATAATCACGCCTTCGAATCTAAAGTAGGATTTTGGAAGGCGTAAATTGTGATCAATCAGAATTAACTTGTCTTGCAAAGTAGATACATAGACATTTAATTTTCTTTCCATAAAGAGTGGGGTAGAAAGTGCTGTCAGCAGAGAGAAATGAATCATGTCAGGTCTCCCACGTTTCCACCAAAACGGAAGCTTCCGTTCAGTCATGACTCTATAATGATAGGATGTTTGTAGCAGTACTTCATCAGGCCTTCTTCCAATTTTTTTGGCATAATTCTTCACAGATGGATGATCCTGGATAGATGACGGTACTAATTCGAGGCCTGCCTCTGCTATCATCAACGAATACAAATCATTTGGGTAATCGGATCACAGATATTTAATTAGTGAATTAGTACTTTGATTTTCTGAATAGCATGCTAAGATTAGATCGATTGGACATACGTTGCTTATCAGTATCGTTGTGATAACAAATTTAACTTCACAACCCGAATATATTTTTCGTTATCAGTTGAATAGGAGAAGCAGGAATATAATAGCGGCCGAAAGGGTACAAATTTTGCAATGGAATATACTTCGCGAGCTAGCGATCGATCAAAATATTGCTGAAAAACAGGCTAAACTAGCAACAAAAATAATTACTCACAGTAGAATAAAAACCCCCTATTCATTGCGACAGCTATTTTGCAGGAATTGCAAGCAATTCATAATACCAGGAAAAACTTCTAGGATACGAATTGGTGGCTCTCGGATGAAGGCTATTCGAATTACTTGCTTGAAGTGTTTGCACGTATATAGGAAGAAAATAGAACGAGTGTAAGATGATATCCTTTGAAAGAATACGAGGTATAAGGATTTATAAGGGAATTAGCGCCAATCTTGTCACATATTATGGCTAAAGTTTACGATATTCCCGCAGATTATATGATTCCTCGGTTTGCCGAGCATTTGAAAAAAGATAAGAAAATAGAAGTCCCTCATTGGTCTTATTTTGTAAAGACAGGGACCCATGTTGAGAAAATACCACAGAATAAAGATTGGTGGTATATCAGATGTGCGTCATTGTTGAGAAAAATCTATATGCATGGACCATTAGGCGTTTCTGACTTGCGTCGTGAATATGGGGGCAAGAAACAAAATGGGTACAGCCTTGGGCACCATAGACTAGCAGGCGGAGCTATTATACGAAGAGCGCTGCAGCAGCTTGAAGGCAGTGGATATATTGTTAAGAAAAATCAAGGCAGACTTGTCTCTGATGAAGGGGTAAAGAGAATGGACAGAATCGCTACAGAGATATATAAAGAGATAATTGTTACAAATCCCGAGTTAAAGCGATATGCCTGAGTGTTATCCAGTTTTATTACGATAAAAAATGTCAGCATCTCAAGCGCATAACAATGACGAGGAAATTCGGAGGAGGGAAGCCGAAGCGGCGATGAGACAAAAAGCTCTGATGGTATTGCTGGACTCTAGTGCTAGACAGAGACTAATGAACATACGAATTGTAAAACCTGAACTTGCTGCGGCAGTAGAAAATTACTTGATTTCAGCTGCGTCTACGGGCAGGCTAACTAGAGCCTTAACAGATGAGGAATTTAAAAGGCTGTTGATAAACTTGCAACAACCAAAAAAAGATTTTAGGATAAACCGAATTTAGTTTCTTCACACTAATCTGAAATATCCTTTGAGGATCAATATTTGTCTGTTGGGCATTCTAGTTAACTATATTAAGTATACCTGTTACTGACAGATTCATGAAGGCAGCAGTATTTAAGGAGTATAATAAAGATCCCACAAAAGTCGTTAAGATCGAAGAAGTTGATACGCCGAAGCTGAAACCGAACGAGGTTTTGATAAAGATCGAATCAGCGGCTTATAACTATAATGACCTTTGGGCATTTTGGGGCGACCCTGTTAAGGTACCTCTTCCACATATATCTGGTAGTGATGCGGCAGGCGTGATAGTAGAAACCGGATCAGAAGTTTCAAAATTGAAGACTGGGGACAGGGTAGTTTCACATTCGAATATGAGCTGTAGAGTTTGTGACATGTGCACGGCTGGTCGAGAATACGATTGTAATGAGAGGCTCATTTGGGGTTTTCAAACGGGGCCTCTGTGGGGAGGGTTTTGTCAATATACACATCTCCCAGAGGTAAATGTAGCTAAGATCCCAGAGAACGTATCGTTTGATGATGCAGCTGCTGTTTCGATGGTTGGCATGACATCGTGGCATATGCTTGTCGGTCGCGCAAAAATTAGACCTGGCCAAACTGTTTTGATTATGGGCGGGACAAGTGGGGTTGGAATGGTAGGAATCCAGATTGCGAAACTATACGGATGCACCGTAATAGCCACGGCCGGGAATGAGAAGAAGATGAAGAAATGTCTTGAGTTAGGAGCCGATCATGTTGTAAATCATCGTGAGTCTGATTGGTACAAGAAAGTAAGAGAAATAACAAACAAACAAGGAGTAGATGTGGTATTCGAGCATATAGGCAAATCGACTTTTCCTCAGGAAGTAGGTTTGCTCAAGATGGGCGGGACGTTAGTTGCTACCGGTGCTACTACAGGTTACGATTCTACGATAGACTTGAGATATCTTTTCTTCAAAGGGACTAATTTGCTTGGATCAACTCAAGGGACCAAAGCGGAACTGATGCAGGTTATTCATTGGACATCGAAGGGAAAAATAAAGCCGCTCATAAGTGAAGTACTTCCATTTTCAGATATGGTCAAAGGGCATGTTATGATGGCTAATGCTGATCAAATAGGCAAGATCATTACAACCCCACAAAAACTCTAATTTGTTCTAAATGTTTATAGCTTGAATTGCTCTTTAGAACACTACTATTCATTCCAGGGAATAATGAACGTTTCATAAAAAAATCTCTCAATCTTGATCCTGATATTTTGTGTTACGATCTTGAAGATTCTGTCCCATTGAACGAAAAGGCCGGCGCCAGAAATTTAATTAGGGTGAACTGCAAGCAAGCAAGGGATAGGGCAGCATCTTCCGTTTTCGTCAGAATAAATTCAATAGATTCCGGGCTGGTAAAGGCAGACCTATCCGGAGTAATACAGAAGGGTGTCGATGGAATAGTATTGCCCAAGACCAATGATACTCATGAGGTGACGGAAGTAACGCAAATCCTGCAGGAGCTGGAGGAAGAAAGAATGCTTGAACCTGGACGAATAACTCTTATTCCCTCTATAGAAACTGCGAAAGGCGTAGTGAATACATATTCGATTTCTTGCGCGGATGAGAGGGTAGTAGCTGTTGTTTTTGGAGTTTTTGACTTCCTCCATGACATGGAGATCGAGGATTACGGTGATATGAGTAGCTATTATTATGCTCGTTCTAAAATAGCCGTCGACGCTAAGGCAGCTGGAATATCATCAATTGATGCAATTTGGCAAGATGTCCAAGACATAGAAGGATTGATATCAGATGCAACTGGAGCGAGGAAACTAGGCTTTTCGGGAAAGTCTTTGATCCACCCCTCGCATATTAAACCAGTGCGCGAAGTGTTTTTGCCCACATCCAAGCAGATCGAATGGGCTAAAAAGATTGTTGAAGCCTTAAGAAAGCCAATGGAAGGTGGATCAGGAGCTGGAGCAATCAAACTCGAAGGCAAAATGATAGATGCGGTGCATTACAAGCAGGCAAAGGCGATTCTAGGGATAAAGTAGCTGTTCATTATAAATTTAAGATTACCAGTTTTCGATCAGAACTTCCGGTGCTTTACTCGGAATCAACCAGACCCAAGCTACAGATCACTCCAAGGGTTGCAAACCATGTATATTTTTATGATATGTAGCCGGATCATGAAAAGAGTGTAATGTTCACAGGAATTGTGAAGGGAACTGCTATAGTAAAATCGATTTCAAAGCTCAACGCTTATGGTCTAGATACTCGTATGACAGTATTTTTGGGGGCATTTGCTAGAGGATTGAAAATCGGAGATAGCGTTAGTATTAATGGTACTTGTCTCACTGTAGCAAGTTTGATAAAAGGCTCTGCCACTTTTGAAATTGTCAAGGAGACGATCGATAGGACCACCTTTGGTCAAGTAAAAAAGGGGGATCAAGTGAATGTAGAAAGAAGCTTAATGCTTAAAGATAGACTTGAAGGACACTTGGTCCTGGGTCATGTAGACGTAGTGGGTGAAATATTCGAAGTAAAAAAGTCTTCGAAGGGAATAAAGATTTGGATAAAAATAGCTGAAACTGAAATGAGGAAGCATATAGTTCCCAAAGGATCTGTCACAATAGATGGTATAAGTCTCACTGTAGTGGAAGTCCGAGAAGATAAGTTTTCGGTCGCAATGGTACCCCATACACTCTTAAAGACCACAATCGCATCCAAAGCGAAAGGAGACCACGTTAACATAGAATATGATATCTTGAGTAAATACATTGGGAGTCTTCTACCAAAAAAGACGTAATTACTCGAAAATCAGTAAACTATATAATCAATCCTGTGTCCAATAATATTAGTGTCAAACCTTGAGAATGCGTTAAGCTCTCTTGCAACCGGAAAATTCATTATGATTCACGATGACGAGTCAAGAGAGAATGAAATTGATCTGGTTATGGCAGCCCAATTTGCTCGACCTGCACATATTGCTCAGCTTAGAAACATGGCTGGAGGGATGATATGTTTGGCTATTTCTAATGAAGTTGCAAGGAAATTAGGTTTGATGTATATGCATGATATATTGCGTAATATTTCAGCTGGTGACTCTACGATTTCAAAAATCACTATAGGACTAGCCCCATATGGAGACAAACCATCATTTTCAATTTCTATTAATCATTTGGATACTTATACCGGCGTGACAGATAGTGACAGAGCTCTTACAATTAGCGAGATGGCTAGAATAAGTTCAGAAATTGATACTGGAGGTAAAGACCAATTCATCAGATTTTTCCGTACTCCTGGCCATGTTCCCATATTGATAGCGGCAAAAGGCCTACTGGAAGAAAGAATGGGACATACGGAGTTAGGGGTATACTTAATGAAGTTGGCAAATCTTGCTCCGTCGGTAGTAATATGCGAAATGTTAGATTCAAAAACATATAGGGCGCTTAAGTTGTACGATGCAAAGGAAATCTCGACTAAATACGATATACCGATGCTTGAGGCAAATGAAATAAGACAGATTAATAGACTAAACCGTTAGTTTGAAGCAGACAAGATTGGGTTTGGTAGTTGCAGAATTCAACCAGACTGTCACAAGTGAAATGCTGAAAGTTGCAAAGACTCGTGCTCTGGAGCGGAAGGCTCAGATTAGATACATATGTTTTGTCCCCGGTACATTCGATATGCCACTGTTTATAGAGGAACTAATCAAAAAAAAAGATATTGATGCAATCGTTACGCTTGGCTCTGTAATAAAAGGTGATACAGCTCACGACGAATTAGTTGCAAATACTGCTGCGAGATTCATCGCCGAAATATCAGTTAAGCATCAGAAACCCGTATCACTAGGCATTACTGGTCCACGAATGACTGTAAAGCAGGCAAGGGATAGGATTTCAATTGTTTCAAAAAGGGCAGTCGATTCGGCGATTGATATGGTAGACAGAATAAGGAAATTGAGAAACCTGAACGAAAATTACGAAGGAAGCATGGCGAGTATTGTAGATTGAGTATCCAGATAACCCAGATCAAAATAGAAGGGTATGGACCATGGACATTAATGCTTGGAAGTGACAGAGAATCTCAGTTGCAGATGCTGCAGTCGAGATTGTATTATGATTTGCAAAAAGCATTCTCTGAAAAGGATTGTATCGTGTATCAGAATAGACAGGATGAATTATTTGCGGTTACGAATGGACTCTCTGTAGATGAGCATTATAGCATTTTTTCCAATATATCAGAATTATATCAAGAGATCACTTTGTCTATGGCGATAGGAATTAGCACTACTCCACTGGAAGCTAGCCTTTATGCCTACTACTCGAGACGGGACAACTTACGCATTAAAGAGAATGCTCTCCTATATGGTAACCATAAAAATAGTATACCATCTTATGACCAAAACGGACAGTTGTCAGATATGGTAGTACAAGTTATGCATCTAGATCTAGATGATTCAACAAAAATGGTCAACGAAATTTCTCCATATGAAGTTAGTACATCGATAATTAGGGTTTATTCAAGATTGGCAGATGAATTTGTAAAGAAAAAAGACCTAACTTTTTACTTAGGAGGAGACAACTTTATGGTTGTAGCAACCACAACTTTATTGAATGAATCAAAGCTAATCATAGAAAAAATCTGTGATGAGATGAACGTCGAACTTAACTGTGGAATAGGCTCAGCGAGGACCGCAAGGAGAGCCGTCGCGGCGGCAACAGAAGCTCTTGATTCAATTCGTAAACTTCGAAAGGTTGGCAAAATTCAGCGTATCATAGAAATAAAATGTCTCTGATTCTCAAGAACATTAGTCTATTCTCAGGAAATGATCTTGAATTCGTAGATAGTGGTTGTATCGTCATAGGAAAGCATGGTCTAGTAACTCACGTAGGAAAAAGAAGTTATGATCACAATAAGGAGAACGAACGTGTGTTTGATGGAGAAGGTCTGTTGGCATGTCCAGGGTTTATTAATGCCCATACACATATTGGAGATTCGTTTGGTAAGGACATAGGAATAGATCTAGATCTAGAATTGGAACAAAGAATTCACCCAAAATATGGGTTCAAGAGAAGAATTTTGAATAGTAGTAAAAGGGACCATTTAATGTCATTTATGAGAGGGACTGCCCTATCGATGATGAAGAGAGGTATAACCACATTTGCAGATTTCAGAGAGGGGGGCATAGAAGGGCTAAAGCTGCTTGATGATGCAATATCAGGCTTATCCATAAAGTGCATTAGATTGGGCCGTCCTGAATATTACTTTAATCTAGAAGCTCGAAAGAAACCAAAAAATACACAGTCCAATCCAACGATGAAAAGAAAGCGCAGTCTGACAGATGATTTTGCTAAAAGAGCTTCCAAAGTTTTAGAATTGTCCGACGGATTTGGAATAAGTGGTGCAAATGAAAACACGGACGATTCATTGGTCTACTTCCGAAAATTAGCTGGAGCCTACAAAAAAAAATCTAAGAGAAATATCATTCTTGCTATTCATGCTGCAGAATCGCGGAAGAGTGTAGAATTTTCACTCTCCGTGATGTGCAAAAATGAGGTACAGAGAATTCTTCAATTTCTAAAACCTGATTTTGTTGTACATATGACTAATGTTTCAGATGAGGATATCTCCAATGTAGCTAAACAAGATATTGGAATAGTAGTATGTCCTCGTTCAAATGCCATACTACGGACTGGCTTCCCAGATGTTCCCAAAATGTTGCGATCGGGTTGCTGTATAGGGATTGGAACTGACAATACCATGATTAACTCTCCTGACATGTTTAGAGAAATGGAATTCCTATGGAAGATGTCAAAAACAATGCATAATGGATTCTTATCTGCAAGAGATGTACTCAAAATGGCAACTACTAATGGTGGAAAGATTCTCAACATTAACTCGGGGTCCATAGCTCCAAATATGGCGGCTGATATAATTTTTTTTAAGAAGGATCATATCGATCTTGCGCCTCTACACGATCCTTACGCTGCAGTTGTACATAGGGCAGATATCGATTCTATAAGTAACGTTATGATAAATGGCAGATTGATTGATGGAGAGGAGATTTAGGTGCATGTTATTCTCAATGCTTCCATGTCCCTAGATGGCAAAATAGCTACTAGGTCCGGAGAGTCACGTATTTCTTCTGAAGTGGATCTTAAGAGAGTCCACAAATTGCGAGCATCAGTCGATGCTATTTTGGTAGGGATATCAACAGTCATAAAGGATGATCCCATGCTGGATGTCAGATATGGTGCTAATTATACCAAATCTCCTACGAGAGTAATATTAGATTCTTTTGCGAGTATACCGCTCCATTCAAGAATTCTTAAAACAGCTAAAACTATCAATACTATTGTAGCGGTTACTGAACGAGCTCCAAAGGAAAAGATTCGAAACATAGAAAGGATGGATGTTCAAGTTTTGACTACAGGAGATAAAATAGTAAATGTGCGAGCTGTATTCAAGCATTTAGAGAAGTTGGGATGTAAGCGCTTATTGGTAGAAGGTGGAGGCGAGATAAATTGGTCAATCTTGAGCGAAGGACTAGCAGATGAGATGATCATTATGATATCCTCTATGGTAATAGGTGGAAGAAACGCTAAAACTCTTGTTGAAGGATTAGGTCATTCTCAGATTTCAGATACACTCAGAATGAAACTATCAAAGGTGGAAAGACAGACTCGTGACGAGCTCGTTCTTTATTATCGCTCAGTTTGAACTTGGTCTTTTGAGGTGACATCTATCATGATCTGGTCAATCTTATATCTCAGTGCATCCTTAACTTTGCTGTTATCCACCATGCCCAATGGTGCCTTGCAATTAGGACACCTGAAGAACAATTCAACTGCAATATCAAATTTTATCCTAGGACAATCATTGTTTCCGCAGTGATAAAATTCTGACGACTCCTCATATTCCAGTCTTTTCTGCAACCTATCCAAAATCTTCTTTTTCTGATTATCGATGAAATTCTCAGCCTGGTCTTTTTTCGCACGCCAGCGATAAACAAACCATCCTTTCTTTTCGTCCTTTACTCTTATACCGGTAATTAAGGCCTTGCCGAACATATCATATAACACCTTCCTTATTATATTGATGCGCATTCCAGTTGCACTAGCAATTTCTTCATCCGTTGCATCTTCTGTATTGAGTAGTGCGCGGGCCACCTTATAGTACTCCTCTCCACCAATCAAAGCAGCAATCTTGACAAAAGGGTCTTCATTATCAATGGACCGCAACAAAATTTACATTGTACTTTTTTAGATATATAGTTACCGACAATTTTTGTAGCCGTGACCTCACCGTATGAATAAAGATTGGACATTACGGAGACATCTTACCAGTATAACCACGTTGCTATTTTTTGTTCTCAATTAATACTTGTTGAAAGGAAAGATTTCGAAAAGAATCCAAGAATAATGCAATGTTTGCTTTATAATCTCGGAATTTCACTCTAAATTTGCTTTTGCCGCAAATTTATGTAGGATAAATGTTGGATTTGAATGGTTTGGAAGTTGTAATTTTGGAAGCAGATGCACCACTTTTAATTAGTCTATAAGGTTCAATGTAACTATGCAAAAATAAACAATTGATTCTAAGATTTTTGTTACGTTTAGCGACCCAGCTACATCAGTGGCTCGAATAAGATATGAGGCGTACCATCATTCATTAGCTCTATACCCATTGTTTTCAAGATGATACTAGCATTGGCTACTCCTTCCCTCTCGATTATCTGCCTCGCTATTTTAATTCTATAATTGGGTGACCAATGCTGTCCAATTTTGTACTTCCCTGTCATTCCTTTTGGAACAACTCTTAAGACAGCAACTTCCCTCACTGTCGGCATATCTGTACTTACAGGTTGATATCCCCCTTCTTTTTGATACTTGTTCATCAGAGCATTAAGCGCAAGTGTTTTTTCTTTTAGATCCCTGACAATAGAAGCATTACCCTTAATCACTACACTAATGTAAAGTGTATCGGCCTGTGATGCGTCAGTAGGATGAAAGTAGTACGAAGGAAGAAAACAAACTGGTAAATCAACTTCAAATCCTACTTTTGAATTCCTTTTTACGTTCTCAATTTTTTCGCCCGAGGGATGGGAATGCATATAAATTACTCCATAGTCAGCGTGGGGAAAATCGATTTTGCCAGCGTCTCTACACCCAACGTGAACGAAATTCATAGGTATTATTTGAGGATAGCCTTTTTCATCTATAGAAGCTATTCTGCCAACGGGTTGAGTATTAAGAAATTGAATAAGTTTGGTTTTCGATTGAATTTCTAATTTTGGGACTAGTCGCATCTAATTTTAGTCGGTGAAACTAATATAAAAATTCAAATCATGCGATTTATCACATTGCCCTTGCAGCCCTATCATCTTAGCCTAGAGCAGTTGAACCCACGCTCCCAAGTGACGTTAACTAAGCGCAATTCCTGAACGTAGGCAAGTCCGAATTCTAAGTTATTGATTTTTCACTAGAACATTTTCTATTGTTGAATCGTCCAAAATTGTTCTGATAAGCTTGATGCGCTCTTGTTCTCCGATATCAGTAGACGATTGAATTGAATCGATCGCTTTGAGCTTCCAATAATTTTTTACTGCATTTTCTATCTCCATTTGAGCATGATAAACAACAGTACCTAAAGTCGTTAAAGAAAATTTTCCCTTATTCCTCTTAATCAGTCCAACCCGCAACAGTCTTCCAGTTCTAGAGTAGTATTGCTTTCTCGTAAGTCCTTTGGAACCCTTAAGTTGCTCACTTTCAATAACTCCTCTTGCAATTGAATCAAATAAATCTAGGGAGCTGTGATCTGCGATTGCTTCTATGATCTTTGCAGGGGAATCTACCTTCATCGATTTTTTACATAAGTAACAAGGAGTATAAAGCCGTGAGTTCTCCAAATACAGAGAATATAGAAACACAATCTCCAGATTGAAGAAAAAAGCGTGATAGTACCGGATATTTTCGAGCTAAAGTTCCTTCAAGAGTGATTTGATCTCCACATCTCCATTTGAGACAAAATGTCTAGATATATTCCCACACTGGGTCGGTAAGCCTATTTCTAGCGTTAATTCTTAATGTTTAGTGCCGTAGGTATTATATGACGTCTTTCCATAAGATACAGGTATCAGGTGGGTCAATGAGTATGTATCCATTGTACTAATTTCTCATGGTACCTTTACACCTTGAGGAATTTAGTGAAAAATAACCAGATGCTCCCAGAATAGGTTTTTGCATGGTCTCGCAGCCAAACTACTGTCAGCAGACGGCGTCACAAGGGAAAGTTCTTGTGCTACTTACGCAAACGTCTCATGTTTTAATAATATTAACTCGTTAAAATTGTTAAAGTAGAATACTTGAGGGGACAAACTTAAAGGAATTTTGTCTACATTGGTAATCCTGAGCTTGTGCAGGCGACTATTTTGTTGGGCTTTAATTGTAACTAAATTTAGAGATCTGGGTTGCAAGTTGAATAATCTTATCATAAGATCATGACTGCATAAAACGCTCCTCCATTTTGGAAAGTTGTGCCTGCAAATCTTAATCTATAAGTAATTTTGACAAGGCAGTATACTTTTAAGTGCTTAGTTTGCGTGTGATTGGTCATGTTAAAAATCTGTACATTTGTAATACTTCTGAAGTTGCATTTTAGATTACTTGAAACACTTTCATTGGACATATGAGAACTAATATAGCAGAATCCTCATTTTAGCTCATGCACACAAAGAACACCAATCCCATTTCATTTATGGATTGCGAGAAGGAGGGTCTCTATAAAGCGATCTTTTCTAGAAGAGACGTTCGTTCCCAGTTCATTACGCGTGAAATTCCAGATAATATCTTAGCTAAAATATTAAAGGCTGCTCACCATGCACCGTCAGTTGGATATTCTCAACCCTGGGACTTTATATTAATTAAAGATAATTCCACCAGACTGTTAGTTAAGAATTCCTTTATAAGAGAAAATGAAAAGTCGATATCGTTACTTCAAGAAGATAATGATAGGCAGAAACTATATCTTCGTTTGAAACTGGAGGGAATCCTAGATTCAGCTTTAAACATATGCGTAACTTATGATCCCACAAGATTTGGACCCTTTGTTTTGGGAAGAACCTCGATACCTGAAACAGGCGTTTATAGTGTGTGCTGTGCGATTCAAAATTTGTGGTTAGCGGCCAGAGTTGAAGGTATCGGTATTGGGTGGATTAGCATCCTTTCTATTTCAGACTTAAAGAAAATTCTTTCATTACCTGACCACGTCTTACCGGTGGCCTATCTTTGCGTTGGATACGTTAGCCAGTTTTATTCTAATCCTGACCTCGAAAATGCAGGATGGCTAGAGAGGATGGCTTTGCGCGAAGTTATACATTATGAAAAATGGAAGGGGCCACTAAATGACTCGTGGAAGGATATTGGTAAAGAGGCTGATAATTTGGAATAATATTTAGCTAATGCAAATGCTAATGCTTTAAGTACTCGATTTAAGATACGAAATATATTTTGAAATCCTGAATATTTTGCATCTCTTCTTCCTTGGCATAATTAAAGTTACATTATAGGCAAATTTATAATTTTGATGTGAACAAATTAACTATGACAAAATATTCTGAAAATTTTCTTGAGTCAATGAATGCGGTTCAGGTCCGATCGAAGGTAAATGAAGAAACTGTTGCTTTGCTGGTTTTTGGCGCGTGCGAGAACCATGGCGATCATATGCCGTTTGGGTCCGATTTTATTTTTCCGATTGAGGTTGCAAAGAGAATAGCCAAAAAAGTACATAACGTGCTAGTTTTACCTGCTGTTCCGTATGGAGTTAGCACCCATCATAAAGGATTTCAAATGACTGTGAGTCTACAATTTGATACTTTAGTAAAAATTATGTTTGATATTTTAAGTAGCTTAATTGCTAACAATATCAATAAAATACTTATCATTAATGGCCATGATGGTAACATTGGTCCCATTGAATCAGCTGCTAGATCTATAAAGGATATGCACACAGACGTTATAATTTGCTGCTTAGAGTCATGGTGGACATTGATTGGACAACTGGGAAACGAATTGTTTGATGTATGGAAAGGGTTGGGACATGGTGGAGAAGCTGAAACATCTGGCATGCTTGCTGTATGTCCTGAGTTGGTGAATATGGATCTTGCTCCCAGCGACGTAATTCCCGACTTACCTTCTAACGTGAGGATTTATTGGAATTTTGATGAGTTGACCAGTACTGGTGCAACTGGATCTCCCAGACACGCCACTATAGAAAAGGGGAGAAAACTATTGGAGACACTCGACAAAGTTTTAATTTCGTTCCTGCGAGAAATGGAATTAAATCATTGGAAATACGGAATTAATATGGGTCCAAAAAATAATCATGGTCAAACTGACCAATAGCTGAATTTCGGTTGGATCTAATTATGTCCTAATTCTAAGGCCACTTTTATCATGTCAATGTGAACGAAACTTTTTGATAAGTCCTTCTTTTATTGCGGTATGTTGGATCATATGGGCTGATTGGTTGAGGTCATGTCCACAATTACAGGAATTAAAATAGATTTCGCCTTTTATTTCACTTTATATTTAGCTCTAGCGATTAAATTTTTTCTTGCTATTTTAACATATTGCTTGTCCATTTCAGTCCCAACATATTTTACATTTAGGGAGATGCAAGCCATCGTAAACTATCAAGTTGGGTCTGATACTATGCAATAGTAAGCAAAGTTTAGGCAACTTTTCTGGAAATACAGCAGGATGAAGTCTTTTCTTTTGTATAGTTGGATATGGAATAAACCAAACGTTTCCCCTGTCTCTCTTATCCTGACTTGCAGACTTCCACCGTCCTATGTTGGTCTTGTCTTGATACGGTACTCCTATACCTAGTTTATCGAGTGGAGTTCTCCGCGACTTTGTTAAATGAAAAATAAACTCATGAACATCAGTTAGGAAACGATGACTTGTTATTGGTTTAAAATGACCTACAGATAAACTATGTAAGAATCCAGTATTTTTACCAATGTCATCCTTTTCGAACGAAATTGATTTTACCCAGTGGATCGTATTCTGTAATTTGTATCCTGCACTCAAAAATACTCTCAATACTTCAAATGGTATGAGGGGATCTAATAGTGTTCTACCTTTATTAAGAAAGTAAGATCCGTTGTCTCGTAATATTGAAATACTCTTTCTGGCCACATTATTTATCCAGTTTAAATATTCTTCTCTAGTAATATTGTCATCATACAAACTGTATCTTTTGTTGATATTATATGGAGGAGATGTAACAATTACATCAACCGTGAAGTTTTGCCTTAGGGCCCGCGTCATGAAATCTAGACAGTTTTCTTGATAAATGGTGTTAAGCTTGATACGAGGTGTCAATTTACCTCATGTGGTTCTTAGAGGTAAAATTGATTCCTGTGCAACAATAAATAGTGTCTTGAAACTGTTTGGGACATACGAAAAATATAATTGACAACTTTCATTTAACAATAATGAAATAACACTAATAACCTAAATTCATGAGTAATCAGGTAGGATTGTTCTAGAATATACAGAGGTTCGTATAACGAAATTTTTTCGGAGGTTGGAATTTCAATTCTCGTAATAGGGACCAACTCTCATTCTCTTTCCATTTGCATGACTTGTTACAAAATTTCGTCTCATTCTTATAGCCGCACATCGAGATGAATATAAAGTTAATTATCATAGACCCCGTAGCAGGTAAGCAGGTTCAACTTATGCAACTTGCATTAAGACTCCCCTTTCTTAAAATATAAGATTATCAATATATAGGTTAGATAGCTGCAAGGTGAATTAACAAAATGAAATGTCATCAATGCGATTTGAAGAAAATATTCCACTCATATGCAATTATTGCGGAGAATCCTATTGTCATTTACATCTTATTCCCATGAATCATTCTTGTCCGCAGTCATGGATGTGCATGAAGAACAGACACAGGATGACAAGGCCTGATGATAATTTAAATCAAAAGTATCTACGCTTTTTCCAAATCTAATAAGATTGAAAAGCTCTAGAACTGAAGTAATACATTTAACTGTCGCAACCATCCTAGTTATAGTAGTAGGATTATCTTTTACAAATTATAGGCAAGTATCGTGGCAATTTCTTTTGATATTCATCAGCGCCTTTCTAGTCCACGAGCTTGCTCATAAATTTTTGGCACAATTCTACGGTAGCTGGGCAGAGTTTAGAGCTCAGTTATACGGCTTACTAATAACAGCTATTTCCGCTATCCCTATGATTCCATTCAAATTTATAGCCCCAGGTGCAGTAGTGGTCGGTCTTAACGATAGAAACAAATTTGGAAAGGTAGCATTGATAGGACCTTTGACGAACCTTCTCATGGGCTTTGCCTTCTTGATCCTATACGACATTCAGGCAAGTTATGTCTTTAGCCTTGGCGCTTCCTTTAATAGCTGGATTGCAATGTTCAATTTGTTACCGCTTGGAGTACTAGACGGCCAAAAGATTTTTGACTGGAATAGGATTGTCTGGGGGATAACCTTGGCTTCAAGTTTGATATTATTCATTCTTTCTAACTTTGGATGATGTAAGTCGAATGGTGAAAGACCTTGATGATCGTACTCTTTTAATGCCGTGGCAAATATGAATGCTAAAAAGGATTCGTATGGCCTTTTTCCAAATACAGCTAAAAGCATGCAATTGACGAGCTAACGTTTGTTACTTTATCATTATCATCAACTTGTCATAATATTTTCTTACTAAACATTTCAATTGAAATGGAGTAATTGTGCTTCGTTTTGTTGTCTTTTGAAGTCTTGTCCAGCACAGGTTAGTAGATGGTTTAGCGCATTTTCAGTTTCAGGTTCCACCTATTCTTATCAACAATTTGAAGGCAATATTAGGTCCCATTTTCTGGCTAAATGCCAATTCAATCCATAACAACGCCAGATTTTCCAAGAGCTTTGCATTTGAAAGAGGACCGGAGTCTACCACATTGAAGCCAATTTCAATAGCCAATTTTCCTACTATGGACTTTGCTATCGGGTCATCCCCACAAAGGAAAGCATCAGCTTTCTCTGTACCAAATTGCAAATTCCCTAATGTCTTTGCACCAATCGCGTTAAATGCCTTAACTACCTTAGCCCCCTGAGCTAGCTTTGCAATCTCTTCCGCTGCAGATGAAGATGGCGGAGTAACAACTCTTTTTAGATCCGAACTCAGGGGATTCGTAGGATCGATTAAGATCTTCCTAGATAAATCTGGTGCAGCTTTAACGGTTTCTAAAGTGGCCTCCCACGGGATGGCTAGGACAATAACTTCTCCAAAAGTTACTGCTTGACCAATATTTTCAACTTGTATATTGCTATCCTGAGAACTGAGAAGTTTTTTAACTTTCGGACTTGCAAGATTTCGAACTCCAAACATAATTTGATGACCTCTTTTTGCCCATGCTTTTCCCAAGGTGCTTCCTACGTCCCCCGCACCAATGATTCCAATCTTCATCTGGTTAGAATTTGGATATTCTTATATTTCAGTTCTTACATTGCTTTCTCCAAATAAAATCTTCGTTATAGTTCTCTAACCAATTCAATTTGCAATTAAAATACCTGCATTTGGTGGTAATTATGAATCAAGAGGATGTCAAGCTCATAATATCGTAGGGCTTAACGGATGACTAATCTCCGTAATTGCAATCACCATAATATAGTTACTTATTCAGAACCATAAATGTATAAAAATGATTTATTGGTAGTAATAAGAGATAGGAAAGTGGATATGTCTGTTTCATGTTGCAGTTGCGGTAAAAAGATTCAAGACTATCCTGTATATTGCTATATGTGTGATGATTACTTTTGCTCTGATCAGTGCCATACGAATCATCACAACAAACAGTGGCAGAATTTTTGATAATTCTATCGAACTGTATTGTTTTAGGAAGTGTTATTATGAGATTGCAACTTCGTACAATGTACAACATTCAGGGCCCTCGCCGATACCTGTATTCCCGAGTTCAAAAAGCTTGAGTTTAGAGGGATCAGCCGTTTAATGAAGACGATCTCACGATTGAATGAATCATCTCTAAGCCAACTTCTCCTTGTGACTTTTCAAGAATATTACCTACCATTATTCTTTTCGAAAGTACCTAGCTTTTCGGTTAGGGTCAAAATATCGATCAATTTAATACTGAATGAAGTCATAAAAGTAACCACGAAATCTCAGCCTCATAGATCATCTATTGCGAATGTGTGGTAACACATATTGCATTTGAATTTCTCTTGCCCTGGCTTTCCAGATAAAACTTCGAGCTGACTTTTAGTCTTGCATTTTGGGCATTTGCCATAAATCGTCTTTCGAGGTATGTTATATTATTTCATCACGCTATTATTTATACTAATGCCATTACCAGCGAAAGAGAGTAAGCACGTATATGGTAACTATTGCAGGAGATTATCGAGGTCTGATTTATGGTCTTACAATGAATATGAGTATACTAATTCAATATTCGAATCTAAATGGGGGGTGTAATAACAGGAGCGTCACTGTCATATTTGATCATCATCAGGTTACACCATTCTCTCAATTTGGAAGGACATATCTTAGTCCAAGACTACTCAGTGTGAGTCTTAGTCAGCTGGTTGTCAATTGGGATGTGTTACTGCTCGTATTTCCATAAATTGTTGCTACTGCATTTTTAAGAATATCAAGGTACTTGGTCGGTACCAAAGTCCCGTTATTATTTAGCACTAGGTTAAAACTTGCAGTATCTGCGCTATTATAATCCCATTTCCAGAACGCTGTACCCCATAGCTTAGCCTTCTTGAAAGCAGCAAGTATTTTATCTGCACTGTCCTCGGTTAACTGACTTAGACCTGGATTAAGTTTGAATATCCCCGCTTCTCCTGGAGTTCTTACAACGTTATTCCATTCTCCAATGTAAAGAGGAATGCCAGTCAGATCTCTTGTTTTCAAAAATGTATCGAACCGTTGCTTTTGGTAGGCATCTCTATCAGGGACTCCATAGACACTTATTTTGAATACGACATTCTGCTTATCTAAAGGAGCCATCTTCGCCAAATTCTGAGGAGTGATGTTAATTGGGCTCTTCAGGTCTACAGGTACATTCATACTATAAGCGATTGTTTTTTGGGTCGCATTCCTTAATTCTCCGGTAATAAAGCTATTGAACTCCCCTATTTTGGACCATTGATCGACGCTATCTACATGAGGTTCACTCAGAATTTCGTACCCCAGCGTGCTAGTGTGATTATCCACATTACTAACGATTTTTTTAAGAAATTCTGCCATCAAAATCCAGCCATCTTTTCCTTGACTATCTTTTACTGATCTATTCCACCAATCACTCCAAAAAGTTTTTGCTGCAGGGTCCGGGGTATTGCCTCCACCACCTTTAACATACTTTGAATTATTTTGGAAAAGCGAAGACGGAAATCCTGTACCTTTTCTTTCAAGCCATGAAGAAGTGTGCCATTGATGATTATCATAAATGACTTTCACGCCATATTTGTCCGCCGCATTAGCCACAGACTGTACTTCTTTCATGAAAGCTTCAGGATTCTTCTCATAGGCCTCCCAATAGAACAAAAATCTTACATGGTTCAATCCAGCTTGAGAAATCAGTTTAAAACTGTCCTCGATGTAATTGGGAGGTGCTGAAGGAATCTCATAATTATTCTGTTTAACATTTACATACGCTCCCTTCATAACTACACCATTTAGGGGTTCTGTAATGGTAAGCTGAGGTACCTGTGCATGGGAAATTACCGAAGTGTTCCCACCCAGAATGGCAGCCAAGAGAGTAAAAATCAGTACTTTAGAAATTACGCTTATCAATACTTTAGAGCTGCCTAGAGCATTTAATATGCATTATGATAAGATATATATAAAGAACCTAGATCATTGGAAATTCCGTCGAATTGGCAGATTTTGTCTCGCTCAAATCAGATTTCGGTTACCTAATTAAGTCCTATTCCTAACACTTTAGACCTATAAGGTAATCCAAAGGTAACAGAATCATACGTATGGACGGAATCTATTATATGAAAACATTGTCCTGTTGCGAAGCAGGCTTTGACTGTGATTAATTAGTTAGGGGTGGAACAGAAGAAGAGATATTCGAAATCGGCGGAGAACATGCTGTAAGGGAACATAAAATGAAACCTGAGGATATAACCCTGGCGTTCAAAAATAAATTAAGAAGTCTAATTCGTAATTCTGATTAGAGTATCGTTCTACTTTTCGAACATGCGATTTGGAATAAAAGTTCACATGTAGATGAGAGCTAGGTTCTATTCAAACTTCAATACTTTGTTGCAGCAATAGTGCATAGGATGAAATTCAACCTACAAGTAACGAAAACAAACAGAAACATTTTACAACATAGGTAGTTGGATATTTTTATAAACCATCAGCCCATTATAATATGAATGTCTCAACTTCGCATTAAACTGGAATTTTTATGTATGATTCCATTAGTAGCGGCTTTAAATACAATTGTGTCGCAAGCCAATTTACAACCCGATTCGAGGGACACAGAGATTGCGTATTTTATTATTTTAGGAGACAGGAGACAAGAGTCACAGAGCTTGCCCTCTGGGCAGCGATGTAGAAATTGTTCATCGAATAGCTTTTTTCTCCAAGAAACACTCCAGGATAATATTACTTATGACAGGCCAGTAATATGTGAAAAATATGTATGCGATAATTGTGGTAGAGAGACGGAGGTCTGGAAGTATTTTGACTAGGGGGATACTCGCTACCTCTACTCTCGCGTTGAATATGCTTAACTGTATTGGAAATCCCCTGACTTTGAACTTACAAATTTTGGACTTTTAAATATCCATAAACTCTCTTGTTTGGAAGAAAAAGGAGAATCTCACCATGGAAGGTAGAGTTTTATGATTCTGTATACAAAATATATGATAAAGATAGTAATTTAACAGGATACCTTTTTCCCCGTTATCCGAAATTGCAGGAAGAAAATGAAGACAGTGCAATAATGAAATTGCACAATTCTCACAGTGTTGCATATGGTGCAAGTCTGATGTTACCCATGATTAAATTGGATTTATTAGATATTGAAGAAGGTCAAAGTTTAGATGATGTATTAAGCCATCTTACTGACAATATAGAGAGAGCAAAGGAATGGAGAGAATGGTACCTTTCTAATAAAAGAAAGTATGACATACTAGAGTGTCTGGTATATACTGCAAGGGAGGATAGACAAATGCTTAGTATTGTCATGGATTTAGGTTCAGAATTCACATTGGGTACAAAAGAAGTTGCAAGCTTCATAACTCCCATTTTAGAGAATTTGTCAGAACAGGGAATGATTTGATGACATTTTCAAACCATTATTTTCGATCCTCTATTGGTAACAACAATACACTCACATAAAATCAGAAGAATCTGGAAATAGTCTAAACATCCCGATAATCGAATTTCTGCGTATGGTGCGATTAGAAAGTCTTCCGTATGAATACTACATCATATCACTTGGTTAACAACCTGCTCATGAAAATCCGACAAAGATTTACCGAAAAAGATCTTCTTGATTAACCTATGTATTACATACCGGGTAGGTAAAGGTAACTAGTTATGTTTTTGATATTCTGCGCATTAGCAGTATTTACAATGTTAGTCACACAATCCGTGATCTGAAGGCCCAGTAACCCACGACAAATGTACCAGTCATACCAGTTATTTTATCATCCAAGATAACTACTGCATTAGTACTAACAGGCATTCGGCTATGCAGACTCATCCGTTCAAGATTTTGTCCTTTGAACTTGCATGTTTACGGCCAAATATAGGAATGCCAAAGCAATGATCGCCTATAGTTAACCGTTATATAAGGAGTATAATACTTATAAAATTGTCTTGTTATGAATGGATAACTCATTACTCTGTCCTATATGCAATAACCTTCTGATATCAGACGTAGAATGCGGAGAAGTCTTCTGTAGTACTTGCGGCATAGTCACAGTGGACAGGACCGAGCAAGCAGGTCCAGAATGGCGTTCATTCAATTTTGTTGAAAATAGGAATAGCCAAAGAACAGGAGCACCTCTTTCTCTTGCACGCCATGATAAAGGATTGTACACTGTGATCGGAAATACTATTAAAGATGCTAGCCACGAAATTGATAGTTATCTTTACCCATCGATACGAAGATTAAAGACCTTGGACAGCAGGACACAGTTGGATGCTTCCACTAGAAATCTCAAGGAAGCTTTTAGTCAGCTTGATAGGCTTAGACATAAGCTGGGATTATCTGAAAACATTGTAGAAAAAGTTGCTTATATTTATAGGAAAGCTCATGAAAGGAAACTAGTCAGAGGCAGAACAATTTCTGGGGTATTGGGAGCTGCTGTTTATATTGCCTGTAGAGAAATTGGAAACCCTAGAACCATGAAAGACATCGCAAGAGCAATAAACGTAACCCACAGAGAGCTTAGAAGAAATTACGGCATTCTTGTATTGGGTCTTGATTTGAAAGTTCCATTGATTGATCCAATGAATTGTATTAATAGAGTTGCAAATAAAATTGGCATTAGCGAAAAAACTAGACGTCATGCTATGGACCTTATGTCGATTGTTACCGAAAGGAGGGAATCAAATGGCAAAAATCCGATGGGTTTGGCTGCTACAGTGCTCTATCTGTCATCCCTGGCTCAAGGAGAATACAAGACACAACTGATATTTGCTGAGGCAGGAGGTGTAACTGAGGTCACGATCCGAAATCTTGTAAAGGGAATAAGAAAACAATGTATGGTTCCGTAAAGTTGGAAGTTGGGTAGTCTTCCATTAAATAGCTCAAGCTTAGACCGAAGACGCTTTAGTCACTGTCCTTGGATGAGATTTGATGCTTCGAAAGTTGACGTAGGTTTTGTTAAATTGTGTACAACAGATTCATTGGTCTTTTCCCTCTTCGTAGGTCAAACTAATTTTGCACTTCCAACAAACATGTTTTATGCAACCGTTTCAGATATTAGATCTCAGATTTCTTGTTTTACGCAAAGCCAGATTAGTTGCCTAGTTTTCTTAGATCAGTCCATAAGTACGTGTTTGACACTAGTCTATCCTTGTTTTTCGAATTTGATTATCCAATGTCCAGATTTTCTACCTAATATTAAGGTGCCAACATAATTTCCCTTCCGATATACCTTTGCGTATTCTTTACTACCCCCAATTAATGATAGTAAGATATTATCCTTTTGGTGGTAACCCCCCTCTATTACTTTTATGCTTAATTTTTGGCTAGCTTTCAGTATAATTCTTCGGGCATCTGACCATTCACCTTTCCAAGATAGGACTTCGAAGGTACCGAAATGTACAGTGGAAATGGAGTAGCCCTCAAGCTTGCACTCATAATTTTTACCATTTTTCCTAGCGAAGGAATTCATCCAGTTTGTTGCTTTTTCTCCCATCCCTTCCTCGACGGCAAAATTATCAGCACTTGCCAATATTACAGATGCAGGGCCCCTATTATTTTAAGGAATTTGTCATGTAGAAGATAAGGTACCTACCCGATGAAGTGTCTCAATTTTGTCAGTGAAATTCTAAACTTTCATTCTGCCGACAGTTCCAAAACGAACACGGAAGTTTCGAAAAGTTTCTTGAGTCTAGTAGTATTTTTTTCTTTTCCCAATATAGTACAGTCCTTTCTTAGAGGTAAACTTCTAGCTGCCGACTTGAACGTTACGCATTATGAAGTAATCCTGAT
>Ga0137374_10000376_pt1 | contig 43965 bp, 36 predicted proteins | sample SagtaG_20_FD_104811 | JGI IMG/M metagenome (GOLD analysis project Ga0137374, IMG submission 104811) | Vadose zone soil microbial communities from Sagehorn Ranch, Mendocino, California, USA - Sage1_R_100_16 metaG | ecosystem: Environmental > Terrestrial > Soil > Vadose zone | place: USA... | reverse complement strand
GCGGTCATCGGCGGGACGGAGGAGGTGATGCTCGCCATCCTCTCCGGCACCTACGCGACCGTGGTGGTGCTCCTACCCATCGTCTTCATCGGCGGGTTCGTCCAGACGGTGCTCCGGCCGCTCAGCCTCACGCTCTCGATCGCGCTCCTCGCCTCGTACGTCGTCTCGGTGACGATCCTGCCGATCCTCGCGCCGGTCATCCTGAGGCTGGGCGGACGGACGGATCGCTGGCGCTGGGAGAGGGCTCTCGACCGTTTCGTGTCGGGCAGCGTCCTCGGGCCCGTGCAGGAGCTCTTCGTCCGCGCGGTGCGGTTCGCGCTGAGGCACAAGCCCCTCTTTCTCCTTCCGGCGGTGATGATGCTCGTCCTCACCGGGCGGGTCCTCATGCCGCTCGCCGGACGGGACCTCATGCCGCCGATGGATACCGGGATCTTCCGCGTCACCTTCGACGCGTACCCGAACACCTCGCTCGCGCGTGCCGAGGAGCTGCTCCACCAGGCGGAGAGGATCGTGTGGGCGCAGCCCGGCGTCGTGCGAACCGCGGCGACGCTCGGCTCCGAGCCGGGCGTCCTGTCCTTCGGCTCGGGCCGCAATCCCCAGCAGGCGTTCCTCACGGTGCACCTCGTCGACCGCTTCCATCGGAAGCAGAGCCTCTGGGAGGTAGAGGACGCCGTGGGGCGGCAGCTGCGCGACCTCCCCGGCATCCGCTACCCAGCCGTCTTCGACTACGGCGCGACGCCGCTCTCCACCATCCGCTCCACCGTGGACGTGATGATCTCGGGCCCGGATCCCTCGGTCCTCGACCGGCTCGCCGCCGAGGTGGAGCGGCGCCTCCGGACGGCGGGCGGCCTGCGCTCGGTCGTCCGGACCTGGACGCTCGACCGCGAGGAGCTACGGTTCACGCCGGCAACGGCGTCCCTCAGCCTCTCCGGAATCGACGCATCGTCCCTTGCTGCACAGCTCGGGGCGCAGGTCCAGGGCGGGCCGGCGACGCTGTTCCGCGTCCCGCAGCAGGACTCGTTGCCGGTGTGGCTCCAGGCCGGCGCGGCCCGGCGGGGCAGCCCGGCGGATCTCGCCACGCTCCCGATCTTCACCGCGACTGGACCCGTCCCGCTCTCGACGCTCGGGACGGTACGTGCCGTGGCCGTGCCGACCCTCCACACTCGGCAGGACCTGGCGGAGACGGTGGACGTTCTCGGCTACCGTGGCACCGCGGCGGTGACCCACGTCCGCGACAGCGTGGCGACGGCGCTCGCCGGGCTCGATCTGCCGCCAGGCTACACGCTGCGCGACGAGGGGGAGGGGAAGGCGATGGACGAGTCCTTCGCGGCGCTCGTCGCGGCGCTCCTCTTCGGGCTCGTCCTGCTCTACTTCTCGCTCGTCCCTGCCTTCCGGTCGTTCCTCCATCCGCTCACCATCATGGTGGCGATCCCCCTCGGGATCATCGGCGCCGCATGGGCGATGCTCGCGACCGGCAAGCACGGCTGCATGCCTTCCTTCATGGGCATGATCCTGCTCGCAGGGATCGTCGTGAAGAACAGCATCCTCCTCATCGACTTCATCCAGGAGGCCCGCGCTCGCGGGGCCACGGCGGAGGAGGCGCTCGTCGAGTCGGTCCGCGCGCGGACCCGGCCCATCCTCATGACCGCCGCCGGCACGGCCGTGGGCATGCTCCCGATCGCGCTCGAGTGGGCGATCGGGCTCGAGCGCCTCTCGCCGCTCGCGGTGGTCGCGATCGGCGGACTCGTCTTGTCGACGTTCCTCACTCTCGTGTACGTGCCGCTCATCTACGACCTGCTCGAGAACCTGCGGATCCGGTTCACCCGCGGTGCCGCGCCGGCGCTGCCCGACGCAGCCGAGGAGCGGGGATGAGCCGAGGCGCGCGTCAGCCTGGCGCTCCCGCAGCCTTGCGCAGCGCGCCGGTGTCGAGGACCTGGAGCTTCCGCGGGCCGAGCCGGTGGAGGACCCCGGCCTCGACGAGCTTCGTGAGTGCACGGGAGAGGCTCTCCGGTGCGACCCCGATGGCGGCCGCGAACTCGCGCGCACGCACCGGCAGCTCGACGACGACGAGCGGGCCCGCGTCCGGGCCCTCAGGGAGCAGGGACGTGAGCGCCGCCGCGACGCGCGGCAGGACCTCGGGCACCGACGACCGCTCGATCCGGTCGAACGCCTCGCGGAGCCGGGTTGCGAGGAGCTTCACGAGCGCGAGCGCGACCTGCGGGTCGCGCTCGAACGCGGCGCGGAGATCGGTCCGGAACACGACGAGCGCGGTCGCCTCGTCGAGCGCCTGGGCGCTCACCGGGTAAGGCTGGCCGTCGAGAAAGGGCATGAACCCGAACACGTCACCTGGGCCGAAGAGGTAGATCGTGACCGCGCTTCCGGTCGGCAACACGCGGAAGATCTTCACGCGTCCCGACTCGAGCGCGACGAGCATCCCGGAGTCGTCGCCCTCGCGCCAGAGGAGGCTCCCCGCCTCGAACGTGCGGTGGTGCGCGTAGGGCGCGAGGAGCGCGCGGATCTCCCGGGCGAGGCGCTCGCGCTCTTCCGACAGGGCGGGGGGACGCGCGGGCATCAGGCTGGCATTCTAGCAGCGACGGTGAGCCCGAGCGTCGCGATCGAGGCGACACGAGACATGAACGGGCCTCTCACCGCGGAGGCGCGAGGTGGATCTCCACGCGCGCTCCCGAACGGGCGTCCTCCAGCGCGAACGAGCGCGCGCCGCCCGCGTCGTCGCGCAGGACGACGTGGGCGGGCGCGACGGAAGACGTGTCGCCGCACCGGATCGTGAGCGGCTCGTCGGACTCGACGAATACCCGCGTCCCGCCCGGTCCCGAAGAGCTCACCGTGATCCGCGCGCGGATCGGCACCGGGCCCTCGCCGTCGCCGATGACGAGCGGCTCGTTGTTGCCGGCGACATACGCGAACGGCTGCACGACCGGGGCCCTCCGGAACCGGAGCGGCACCGCCGGAACGGTCCGGATCTCGAATGAGGGGGGGCGGACCGGCCGCAGGTACGGCGGCGGCGCCGCCTCGGCGACGCCTTGGTCGTGCCGGTACGGCGGCGGCGCGGCCTCGGCGACGCCCTGGTCATGCCGGAACGGCGGTTCGACCGCCTTTTCCGGAGGCGGCACGGGTTTCGGCGCGGGCAAGACGGCGCAGGCGGCCGCGTCGCGCGGCGGCGGCGGGGGGCCCGACGGAGTCCGGTCGAGCGGGGGCGGCGCCGCCTCCGCGACGCCGCGGTCGTGCGCCACCGCGCAGCCGAGGACCCCGATCGCCGCCGCGACCGCGGCGATGTGGCGGGGTCCCCGCCGCCGGCGGCCGGCGGCGCTCGCCGCGGCGTGGCGCTTCCCGAGGGCGACCGAGACCTCTGCGTACCGCTCCAGCGCGCGGCGGTACTCGCATACCTCACGAACGCGGGCGGCGCGCGCAAACGCCTCACGGCGGCGAATGTCCGCGAGCGCTCGCGAGAGGGCGAGATCGCGGTCGTCCGTCGCCTCGCCGCAGGCGACGACGAGCTCGCGGAAGAGCCCGGCGGTCTCGAGGTTCAGGTCGATCTGCCAGGCGCGGAACGACTCGGCGAGCTCGCGCACGCGGCCGCCGTCGTAGAACCGATCCAGCACCGCGACCTGGTGATCGAGGCGGATCACGGAGCCGAGGAGGTCGTCCTCCCCCCAGCAGCGCCCTGCGAACAGCTCGCTTCCGCGAGCCCAGACGAGGGTGACCTTCGGGTCCGTGTACCGGTACGTCGGCGCGAGCGGCGTGCCTTCGAGCCGCCCCGCCTCGCGCATCCGCGCCTCGAGCGGTGTGCCCGCGTAGATCTCGGCGCGGCAGTAGTTCATCGGGTGGGCGGGGTGGCGCGCTGCGAACGCGAGGTCGTCGAGCATGCTCTCGACGGTCGCCTCGGGGTGGAAGACGATGAGCGTGTACTGGGTGGAGATCCCGAGCGACTCGCACAGCGAGAGCGCCCGCTCGGACTCCTCGACCTTCTGGCGGCGGCCGATCGACGCGAGGCCGCAGGCGCTCCCCGACTCCACGCCCATGAACAGGCGCAGGAGCCCCATCCGTCGGAGCGCCTCGAGCGCCTCGCGCTCCGCGTCGCGCGGGCTGCACTTCAGGACGAGGCCTATGTCGCGCACCTCGCGGTCGGCGAGCGCGGCGTCGAGCCGACCGATCCGTTCGCGGTTACGGGCGACGCTCGGGACGAGGAAGTTGTCGTCGTGGAACACGAACTGGCGGACGCCGCGACGATGGTAGAGGTCCGCCATCTCGTCGGCGACGTCCTCGGGCGTCCGCTGCCGGAAGCGCGGCCCAGGGGCGAGGCGGTGGAGCGTCGTGATGCAGCAGTAGTCGCAGTCGGACACGCAACCGCGGCTGCCCATCAGGTAGGCGCTGGGGACGCCGCAGAGCAGGCGCGCCGGCCCCGTTCGATCGGGTCTCGGAACGCGGTCGAGGTCCGCGGCGGTCGGGCGCGGCCGCGAGAGGGCCGCCCGCGCTCCGCTGCGGTAGCAGACGCCCGGCACCTCGCCGGCGCGCGCGACCAACGCCTCGCCCAGATCCGCGAGGGCGACGAGGGTCGCTTCACCCTCGTGGATGACGATGACGTCGAGGGCGGGATACGCGTCGAGGAGCTCCGTCGCGGCGCAGGAGGCGTGATGGCCGCCAGCGACGATCGGCCGGCCCGGCCGCTCGCGCTTGAGCTTGCCGGCGAGGGCGAGGAACTCGCCCGCACGGACCTGGAAGCACATCGAGAGCCCGACGAGATCGGCGCCCTGCGCGGCGCGCAGGACGGACGGCGCGTCCCCCCATTCGTTGAAAGCCGCGATCTCCGGCGCATGCCCCGCCGCGCGCAGGGACGCGGCGAGGTAGAGGAGCGACAGGTTCGACTCCTGATCCGGGCCAACGAGCAGCACGCGCATTCGCTCTCCTCGCACGGCATGCCGCCGGCCGTGATCGACGTGACGGCACCCGGCCGCAGGAGATGGCGTGCGGCCCACGAACAGCTTCGCAGGACGCGGCCCTGCCCGAAAGGCGCCGCCGACGTGAACGCGCGGCGACGGGGAACGATCTGTGCGCGCGCGCCCACTGAACACTTGAGCAGAGCCGCTCGCCGGACTATCGTGGGCCGCGGTGAAGCTCGATGCGCTCGACGATCGGCAGCGCGAGGCCGCGGCGCACGGCGACGAGCCGCTGCTCATCGTGGCGGGCGCCGGGACCGGCAAGACCACGACGCTCGCGCACCGCGTGGCCCACCTCATCGAGCGCGGGGTCCGGCCGGAGCGCATCCTCCTGGTCACCTTCGCCCGGCGCGCCGCCGCCGAGATGCTGCGCCGGGTGGACGGGCTCCTGGGCGGCGGGGCCAAGGAGCGGGCGGCGTCGGGGCGCGTGTGGGGCGGCACGTTCCACGCGGTCGCGACGCGGCTCCTGCGCCTCCACGGCGAGCAGATCGGGCTCCACCCCGGCTTCACCATCCACGACCGCGCCGATTCGGAGGACCTGCTGGACGTCCTGCGCGCCGAGCTCCACCTCGCCCGAGGCGACCGGCGCTTCCCTCGCAAGGCGACGTGCGCGAACATCTACAGCCGCTGCGTGAACGCCCGTGAGCCGCTCGAGGACCTGCTCGATCGCGGCTTCCCCTGGTGCAAGGAGCACGAGGACGCGCTGAAGCTCCTGTTCCGGACCTACACCGACCGCAAGGCCGAGCAGCGTGTGCTCGACTTCGACGACCTGCTCGTCTTCCTCGACGGCCTGCTCGCCGACCCGGCCGCGGGCCCGATCGTGCGCGGCCGCTTCGACGCGGTGCTCGTGGACGAGTACCAGGACACGAACGCCCTCCAGGCCGATCTGCTCGAGCGCCTGCGGCCGAGCGGCCGCGGGCTGACGGTCGTGGGCGACGACGCGCAGGCCATCTACTCGTTCCGCGCCGCGACGGTGCGCAACATTCTCGACTTCCCGCTGCGCTATCCCGGCGCGCGGTCGGTCGTCCTCACGCAGAGCTTCCGCAGCACGCCGACGCTGCTCGAGGCGACGAACAGGGTCATCGCGCAGGTGGGCGAGCGGCACGCCAAGGAGCTGTGGTCCGCGCGTCCGGGTGGGGAGCGGCCCGAGCTCGTCACCTGCCGTGACGAGGAGCAGCAGAGCGAGCTCGTCATCGCGCGCGTGCTCGAGCGGCGCGAGCAAGGAATGGACCTCCGGCGCCAGGCCGTGCTCTTCCGTGCGTCGCACCACAGCGCGCAGCTCGAGATCGAGCTCGGACGCCGCGGGATCCCCTTCCGCAAGTACGGCGGCCTGCGCTTCCTCGAAGCGGCCCATGTCCGGGATCTCCTCGCGTTCCTGCGACTCCTGGAGAACCCGCGCGACCTCGTCGCCGGGACGCGCGTCCTCTCGCTCCTCCCGGGGATCGGCCCGCACCTCGCCCGCGCGCTGCTCGATCCCGTCGTGGCCCACGGCGGCTTCGCGCCCTGGCGTGTCGCGCGCCCTCCGGCGGCCGCGGCGCCGCGCTGGCCCGCACTGGTGGCGATGTGCGAGGAGCTCTCCGCCCCGCAGGGCCCGGCGCTGCCGGTGCAGGTGCACCGCGTCCGAGACTTCTACGCGCCGCTGTGCGAGGCGCGCTACGACCACTCCGAGGCGCGCCTGCGCGACCTCGACCAGATCGAGCAGGCGGCGGCCGCCTTCGCGGATCGCACGACCATGCTCGCGGAGCTCACGCTCGACCCGCCGCACTCCACCCAGGAGCTCGCCGGACCACCTTCGCTCGACGACGACTATCTCGTCCTCAGCACCATCCACTCGGCGAAGGGCCTCGAGTTCGATGCGACGTACGTCATCCATGCCGCCGACGGCAACATCCCTTCCGACCTCGCCACCGGCAGGCCCGAGGAGATAGACGAGGAGTTGCGCCTCTTCTACGTCGCGCTTTCCCGCGCACGCGATCACCTCACGGTGCTCTTTCCGCTCCGCTGGTACGACCGGCCGGCCGGGGCGGGCGGCAAGCACAGCTACGCGCAGCTCACGCGCTTCCTCCCGCCGGCGGTGCGCGCCGCGTTCGAGGAGCGCGCGGCCGCTCCCGAGGCGGTTCGGCCCGACGTGCCGCCCACGGTGGAGTCCGGCGCGAGCGCGCTGATCCGGAAGCGGTTGCACGATCTCTGGAGCTGAGAAGAAGGACATGACCGACATCGTCGTGCCCTGCTTTCGTGCCGGACTGGAGAGCGGCGAGCTCTGCATCTGGGTCACGCCCGACTTCCTCACCACCGACGAAGCCCTCGAGGCTCTGAAGAGCGGTGTACCCGACTTCTCGGACTACCTCGCGAGGAAGCAGATCGAGGTGTTCCCGTACACCGACTGGTACCTCAGCGGAGCGCCTGACGACGTCCAGCGGGCCACCGATTCCGGCTTTCAGCGACATCTCGCGAAGCCACCGAGTGTCCAGGCCCTGCAGGAGCTGCTCGCCGCACGCGGATCGCCTGCCGCGAGCGCGAAGATCAGCGCGCCGTGAGCGGGGCGCTGTTCGGCTCGCGGGCAGTTGGAAGTGGACCTAGCTCGCGGCGACAGGTATGTGTCGCGCGACGCTGGCGCCTCCGCGCCCGCCCTCTCCAGGAGCAGACCTTCATGCGCCTCCTTCGCGCGCCGCTTGCAGCGATGCTCCTCCTCGCGGCCTGCTCGTCCTCGAGCACGTCCGACACGACCGCGCCCGGCACGAAGGCGCGCGTCGCGCCGCGGCCGCTCGACCCGAGCGCGATCCGTCAGTTCGAGAACGCGCTCCCGATCATCCCGGTGCGCGTTCCCGACTCGACGGCTGGGGGCGTCGATCGATACACCGTGACGGCGCGCCAGGGCGTGCACGACTTCGGGCTCCGGAGAATGGACGGCTCGCCGTTCATCGACCCCGCGACGGGTGCACCCATCGCGACGCTCGCGTGGGGCTACGACGCGAGCTACCTCGGGGCGACCATCGAGGCCCGCTCGACCCGGCCCGTGATCGTGAAGTACGTGAACGGGATCGTTGGGCTCGACGGGAGGCCGCTCCCGAAGCACCTGCTCACGGTGGACCACACGCTCCACGGCGCACGAGACGGCGAGCCGGAGGTGCGGATCGTCCCGCACCTGCACGGCGGTCATGTCGCGGCGGCGTACGACGGGAACCCGGAGTTCTGGTTCACGGCCGACCCCGCCGCGCCCGCGAACGGGATGGGCGGACCGGCGGGGAACACTGCCACGTATACCTACGAGAACGACCAGCGCGCCGCGACGCTCTGGTTCCACGATCACGCGCTCGGCGTCACGCGCCTCAACGTCTACGCAGGGCTGGCCGCGGTCTACCTGCTCCGCGACGACGCGGAGGACGCGCTCGGGCTGCCGAGCGGCGCGTTCGAGGTGCCGCTCGTCATCCAGGACAAGTCGTTCAACGACGACGGGTCGCTCGCCTACTACACCGTCCCGCTCATCAACCCCTACACGCAGGCCCCGCTGCTCGACGCCAGCGGCGAGCCGATGTACTCGTCGCGCCCCGAGTTCTTCGGCAACACGATCCTCGTGAACGGCGTCGTGTGGCCCACCCTCGACGTGGAGCGCCGCCGGTACCGGTTGCGGCTCCTGAACGGCTCCGATTCGCGCTTCTACTCGTTGTGGACGGAGGTTACGGGCGGAGCGGCCGCCGCCCCCGCGATGCTCCAGATCGGGAACGAGGGCGGCCTGCTCCCCTCGACGGTCGCGCTCGGAACCGACCTCACGAGCGGGCTCCAGCTCGCGCCGGGCGAGCGCGCGGACGTCATCATCGACTTCTCCGACGCGGCCCTCGCGGGCAAGGTCGTGACGCTCCGGAACGACGGCCCTTCACCGTTCCCGTCGGGCGACGACGTGGACCCGCTCACGACCGGGCGGATCATGCAGTTCCGGGTCGCGACCGCGGCGCCCGTGATCGCGGACACGAGCGCAGTCCCGACCACGCCGGCGTCGCAGGTCGTGCTGCCCGCGCCGGACGCGGCCCGCGTCGTCGATCTGCAGGAGCTCGTGGACGTCTATGAGCTGCTCGATCCCGACACCGGCCTCCTCGCGCGCCGGCTCGAGCTCCGTCTCAATGGCCTCGAGTTCGCCGCGCCGGTCACCGAGACGCCGGCCCTCGGCACGGTCGAGGACTGGACGATCGTGAACTCCACGGGCGACACGCACCCGATGCACCTGCACCTCGTCTCGTTCCAGGTCCTCGAGAAGGGAAGCTACGTGCAGGAGCGCTACACGCCGGGGGCGGCCGGCGACATGCCGGTGCTGGCCCCGGGCGCGCTCCGCCCGGACACCGACCTCGAAGGACGCATACCCGGGGATCCGGACTTCGACGCTGCGTACACCGTGGGGCCGAGCGAGCAGGGGCTCAAGGACACGGTACAGGTCCCGCCGGGCGGTTACGTCGTCATCCGCAGCCTGTTCGATCGGGCCGGCCGCTACGTGTGGCACTGCCACATCCTCGCGCACGAGGAGCACGACATGATGCGGCCGTTCGAGGTCCTCGTCCCCTGAGGCCCGCGTCGGGCGAACCGACGCGCGCAGCGCTCCTTGGCAGACCCCGTCTTCCGGAGAAATGCATGCCCGAAGGACCCGAGATCGAGACCGAGAAGCTGCACGAGACGATCCACGAGGAGCTGGAGAAGGAGGGCAACAGGTTCATCCGCAGCATCGCTCTCACCACGGCGCTGCTCGCGGCGCTCGCCGCCCTCGCGAGCCTCGAGGCTGGCGCCACCGTGAACGAGGCGCTCGTCCTCAAGACGGAGGCGACGCGCCTCCAGGCGGAGGCGAGCGACCAGTGGGCCTACTACCAGGCGAAGGGCGTGAAGGCGTCGGTCGCGGAGGCAGCCGCCGCCGCGTTCGCGGCCGCCGGCAAGGAGGCGCCGCCCGCGTACGAGGACCGGCGCCGGCGCTACGCCGAGGAGCAGGACGCGATCCAGGAGAAGGCGAAGGAGAAGGAGCGGGAGCGCGATGCGACGGAGCGCGAGGCCGATCATCTCCTCCACCTCCATCACCGCTACGCCGCCGCGGTCGCGTTCTTCCAGGTGTCGATCGCGCTCGGCGCGGTCGCGGCGCTCACGCGGATCCGGCTCGTCTGGCTCGCGTCGATGGCGATCGGCGCGGGCGGGATCGTGTTCGCGGTGCTGGCGCTCACGCGGTACTGATTCCCTTTCCTTGGGCGCGGGGGGCCCAAACTCCGCTCAGTGCTGTTTGAAGAACTGCACGGCGCGCTCGTGGCGCTTCGCAGCGGCGAGCGACTTGAAGGTGCCGAGATTCTTCCGCTTGCCCGTGCGCGGGTCCTTCTTGCGCGAGTAGAGGCGGAACTCCCCCGATTCGAGCTTCCGGATCATGTGGGCATGCTGCGCATCTCGCCGCCGCAGGGCCCGCCCCCTCGGCCACGTCGCGGCCGGCGGCGGAGCTACTTCCCCCGCGACCGAGCGAGCGTCCGCGAGTCGAGCGGGGGCCTGGAGGATCCGACCGTCCCGTCCCGCTGCGCTGCCTCACAAGGCGCCGCGCGGTTGCTCACAGGTGCGGTCCACGCAGCTGCGGAGCTGGCCCACCTCGAACGGCTTCATCACGACCGCATCGGCAATCCCCGCCTCGAGGAGGCGCCCCGGACTCGAGCTGAGGGCAATGACCGGGACCTCCTCCATCGCGCACTCGAGGTCGGCCAGCACGGCGAACCCCTCTCGCATGTCGAGGTCGATGACCACGGCGTCCGGCGCGATCCCGCGCTGCACCTTCTGCAACGCGTCCGCGCCGCTGACCGCCAGAACCGGGATCGTGTGATCCGTCGTCAATGCCTCGCCGAGGGTCGCGAGCATCAGCGGGTTGTCGTCGATGACGAGGATGATCTCCGCCACGCACTTACCCTGGGCATCCGCTCCCCCCAAAGGCGAGAGCAGACGCGTCGTACGGATGCGCCCCACGCGGCTCTACCCCGGGCTGCGGGGCGGGCGTGGGAATCACGCTCATCCGGCCACGCGCGGGATGATCTCGCGGTAGCGCTGCGGGTCGACGTCGGTGTGCCAGTGGCCGGTGAGCTGCGCAAATCCGACGAACCCGAGGAACAGCGCTGCGATCCCCGCCGCGAGCGCCCACGCGGGCAGCGGTCTCCGGCGCGCGGCTGACATCGCGAGCGCGCCCTTCACCGGACAGGCCGCAACGCACTCCAGGCAGCCGGTGCACTCCGGCGAGGTGATCGAGAGCCTCACGTCCACCGCGAGTCGCGACGGACAGGCCTTGGAGCACCTCGCGCAGTCGATGCACGTCTCCAGGTCACGCCGGATGCGCACGGGCGAAAGCCAGGCGACGAGGCCGTGGAGCGCGCCGTAGGGGCAGAGATAGCGGCACCAGAAGTTCTGGACGAGCACCGACGCCACGACGAGGAACCCGAGCACGGCGGCGGCAGTCGTCCCCATGGTCCGGAAGAAGTTCAGCATCTTCACGTCGGCCACGATTCCGTAGGGGCTCGCGAGGAACGCGTGGATCGCTTCCACCGACATGCCAGCGACCGCCCACAGGAAGAACGCGAGCAGAAGGTACTTGAGCGCGCGGAGGGGCCAGTCGGCCCAGCGCGGCAACGCGAACGTGCGCCGGAACAGTCGCCGCCCGAGCTTCCACAGGCCCTCGGAGATCGTGCCCACCGGGCACACCCAGCTGCAGAACGCCTTCCGGAACACGAACGTGATCGCGAGAAACGCGACGAGCAGGAAGAGCCCCGCCGGAAACCAGAGCGGCAGCTCGCCGGTCAGGAGCGTGGCCTTCAGGTTCATGAGCGCGGCGATGGGAAGCCAGCCCTCGATGCCAGGCGGGCGGGGCAGCTGGACGCCCTCGCCGCCGGACTCGAAGAACCGGACGAACAGCCAGAACTGGATCCCGATCGCGACGTTCAGCAGGAGGAAGGCGATCTGGAACGCGCGCCGCCAGCGCTGCGTCGTGTCGGGACGCGCGCGTACGCTCACGGAGAGCCCCCGGTGTTCGGCCGTCGCGGGGCGGCGAGCCGGGCGAAACTCCCGAACACCTCGTCCCCGATTCGACGCGACGCGGGCGTCTCCCGCCGTGCGCCCTCAGCGAGCACCGCCGTGGACGAGCCGCCGCGCCCGACCTCGTCGGCGAACGCACGTGCCATCTCCTCCACCTGCGCGGCGTCAACCTCGAGGTGGAAGAGGAGTCCCCAGGCACTCCCGCTGCGGAAGGCCTGCACCTCCGTGCGGTCGCTGCGGGCGAGGTGAACCGCCCCGCGAGGAAGCTCCAGGGCGTCCCCGTGCCAGTGCAGCGCGTTGAAGCGGGGCGGGCACGCGCCGAGGAGCGGGTCGCCGGCGGCGCCGGGCATGAGCGAGACCGGCAGCCATCCGAGCTCGAGGAACCCCGCCGGCGCGACGCGAGCGCCGAGCACGTGCGCGAGGATCTGGCTGCCGAGACAGACTCCGAGCACGGGGGTCCCGTGCTCGAGAGCGGACTCGACGAGCCTCATCTCGTCGCGAAGGTGCGCGAGCCGCCCCGCGTCCGAGACGGACATGGGCCCGCCCATGATGACGAGCGCGGAGAGCTCCGCCGCGTCCACCGGCACCGCATCGCCCCTATCGACGCGCGCGACGTCGAGGTAGATGCCTGCGGCTTCGAGCGCAGCTGCGATCAGGTTCGGCGGCTCGGCCCCGACATGCTGGATGGCGAGCGCCCGTGCCATGACTTCCTCCGAGTTCACGACGGATCGACGCGAGATGGTAGCAAAGAACGCCGAGAGCGAGGCCTTGCGCGCGGTGGCGGCCGCCCGCTCAGCCGGTCGGTCGAGGAGGTGCGGGCGGTTCACCGGTCGGGTCGGTACGCGACGTCCACCACCCGCTCCTTCGACTCGTCAACGAGCACCCACGCCTCATCATCTCGGTCGAGTAGGTCTCCAGCGCCACCACGAGGATCAGGACGCCGAGACCGACAGTTGCGTGGCTGCTGCCGCGCGCCGGCGCGCGGATCGAGTCAGGCCCCGCGATCCGGACGAAGCTCTATCGCGCCGGCAACGTGATCCTGACGGTTCGCACGCGGCGACGCCGCGCCGCCGCCGCGAGCGCGGCGGCCGCAGCGGACACCCACAGGAGGAGCGGGTGCTCGATCGCCGCGACGAGCGGGGTCAACGTACACCTCGCCACGCGCCGCGCCGCTTCGTGCTCGCGGATGAACTCGGCCGCAGGCGGGGACCAGCGGTAGTAGGCGGCCACGAACGCTCGTCCGGCCGGATTCGTGAGCAGATACCGGTCGCGGAAGGCCCGCAGCGTGTCCACGCTCGGATCGAGCGACGAGCCGTACGCCGCGGTCGCGATGAAGCACCGCGAATCTGCGCCCCCACCGGCGACGATTCCCGGGGCCGAGAGATCGGACTCGTTCCCCGCCGCGTCGATCGCCGTCACCTGGTAGGTGGCGCCGGAGGTCGGCGACGGGTCCAGGTAGGTCGGCGCGGCCAGCGGCGTCGAAGTCGCGAGCACGCCGCTCCGGTACACGTTGAACCCGACCGACGGGCCACCCTGCAGGTCGCCGTCCGCCGCGGTCCAGGAGACGTTCCCCTGCGCGTCGGCGGTGACCCCCTGCGGCGGGTTCGGCCCGAAACCGATCGTGAGCGCGACGGCCCGCGTCTCGGAATTCTCGCCGACGTCGCAGAGGCTCACCCATGCCGAACCCGAGTAGCCGCGCGACGACGGGGTGGTCGTCGGCGTGAAGCGTACGACGCCGCCGGTTCCCGGAAACGGGTCCGACGGGCTGCCGCAGTCGATCCCGGCGCCGCTGCACCCCCGCTTCTGGAGCGCGTCGTCGTCGTCCGCCTCGACGAGCTTGACGCCGGGACGCAGCGGGCTGTTGTTCACGGTGTTCTGGCAGAAGCGGCTCGTCGGATAGCTCGAGCAGTCGGAGCTTCCGATGACCGCCTCGTCGACGAGCCAGACGAGGAGGCCGTGGCCGGGCAGGCCGGCGTCGGTGCCGATCTGCTGGCGGTTCTCGACGAGGAAGTACTGCGCGCTCGCCGCCGGATCGCTCGAGACGGGCAGCCGGTACGCGGCAGGCTCGGTCTCCACGGGCGGCAGCAGGACGGAGCCCGGATCGGCAGGCGACGCCTCCAGCGGCACCAGCCACCCGAGGCGCATCTTGCTCCAGGCGTCGAGGTGGGCCGGAGAGCTCCCGTACGGCGCGTCGCCGACGCGGTTGTAGATCCCGTCGCCCATGATGCTCCACCTGCCGACCCCGTCGGGAAAGCAGAACAGGCCGGCCGTGCAGTAGAGGTCCGGCAGCCCGAGCCAGTGACCGAACTCGTGCACGTACACGCCGAGCGGATCGACGACGATTCCGTCCTGCGAGCTCGACTGCGGCATGATGATCGCCTCGCCGATGGGCTGGCCGTCCCTCAGCGTCTGCGTCAAGGCGAGCCCGGTCGCGCTCGAGCGGATCCCGCCCGAGCTCGCGTAGAAGAGTGACCAAATGTCGTCGCTCGAATCCAGGGCGACGTCGGACTCCTCTCCGACCCCGGCGTGCACGATGAGCACGGCGTCGTACGCAGCGAAGTCCGTCACGGGATTCGTCGGGTCGATCGAGGCGGCGGTGACGCTGTCGTAGATCAGGTCCTCGAGGGCGGAATCCGTCTCGCTCCCGTAGTGCCTCATCGTCTGCGGCAGCCGGTACACGCTCGGTGCGGGCGGCATCGCGACGACCTCGAGCGACAGGCGCCCGTACGACACCTCCGCGTAATACGAGGCGAACCTGCTCGTGTCGATGGACAGCCAGTACTCCGGGTCGCTCGCGTCCGTCCACTCACCGGTGCCGGTGGTGGTCTGATCGTCGTCCGCGGGGAAGTCCACCCTGAGGAGCAGCACCCGGACGGCCGTCGGCACCTCGGCGAGCGCGAGCGCCGCCCGCGCTCCCTGCGCCGGGGCGGTCGCTGCGCGATCGTGCGTCCGCACGTGGGAAGGCGGCTCCGGCTTCGCGCCGGTCAGGTGAGGGGCGGCGAGGGCCGGCGCGGCGAGCGCGGCGAGCGCGGCAACGAGCGCGGCCGCGAGGAGGCGGGAGGAGGAAAGCAAGGGGGGCGTCCGGGGACGCCCCCCTCCACCAGCCTTCGCGACGCGGCTTGCCGCGCCGAGGGCCGTCACGGCTCGCCGGACCGTGGGTCTCAGAGGGCGCAGACGTACTCGAGCGACGAGACGTTGTCGTACGTCGTCGGCGCCTGGCCGGCGATCGCCACAGTGACGGTGCCGTCCGAGTTGTACGTCATCGTCACGTTGCCGTTGATCACGACCTTGCCGGCGACGGTCATGTACGTGTCGAAGCTGAAGCGGATCGGCGTCTGGGTGTCGATCGCGAACGCGCCCTCGTAGCACGCGTCGTCGGGCGTGAAGTCGAACACGACCGTCCCGTCGATCGTGTCGTCGACGTAGTTCATCCCCGTGTCCTCCTGGGACGCCACCAACCCGTAGAAGGTGAGGGCCTGGCCGTACGTGCCGGTGTCGTCCGTCACCGTCTCGCTCGCCGCGCCGTTGACGGTGAAAGTTTCGCGCGAGCCGACGCCCGTATACGTCAGCGTGTCGCTCATGCCGAAATGGCTGTACGCGCCCGTGAGCTCGAAGCCGTAGCCGACGTAGCTCTCCTTGCCGTTCGCGGTGAGCGAGGACGTGGTGCTGCTGCACGCCTCGTTGGCGCAGCGCCAGCTGCCGGAGAGCGTCAGGTCCATCGTCTCGGTGTCGGTGACGTCGGCGTAGCCCGTCGTGTAGTCCGTCACGGTGAAGTCCGTCGCCTCGAGCGTCCCATCGCCGTCCCCGATCCTGATCGAGAACGATTCCACGGCATCCGCCGAGATCGTCTCGACGACGACGCCGTTCGTGTCCTCGTCGTATTCACGGCAGTGGTCGAACGTCACGGTCAGGCTGTATACGAGCCCGTCATGTCGTCGACCGAGCCGACGAAGTGGACCGTGCCGCTGTCGTAGCAGTACTGGGTCTCGTCGTAGGCAGCCGTGGCCCTGCTCGTGGCGAAGCTCTTCGCCTTCCGGAGCCCGTCCGCGAGCCTCGCCTTCGGGGAGGCCATCAGCTTGCTCTGCGCGGCACGGAACGCGCTGAACCGCGGGTCCTGCGCCGCCATCGACTTGAACCGCGGCGCAAAAGGCGAGACGCCTCCGCTGAATCCGCCGAGATAATAGGCGTCGCTCAGGGCGACGCCGAGGGACTGCTCTGCCGCGGCGGACGCGGACGCCGCCTGCGCCGTCGTGGCGATGGGCGTCGGCGGCGGCGGCGGGTTCGGATCGCCAGCTTTGCTGCCGCTGCTGCTGCACCCTGCGGCGACCGCGAGGATCGACAGCAAGGCACTCTTCGTGAAGTTCATTTGTGCGCTTCCCCCTTGCGAATGGACGCCACCCTGCTGCGAGCCGAGTGGCTCGGCAGCGAGACGCCGGCATCATGCCCGTTCCAGGGGCGCGCCGCCGTGATCCAGGACACTCCGCGTCATCCCGAGGTCACGGTACGTCACGAGCAGTTCGCGCCGCGTCAGGCGCGGCATCACGCCCAGTCGATGTGAGCGCGAGTGCGTTCAACGCGCACCTGCACTCCGAGACCGAGAAGCATGCGTCCGCCCGGGGTCACCCGGACGACTGAGGGAAGCGATGAACGTGAAAGGGGATGCTGCGCACGGCAACCGCCGTCTCGCGCCGGGGAGTCGCGCGCGCCGGCCCCAGCGCGGCGGTGGCGGGTCCCCCGAGCGCGAGCGCCGCACCGGCGAGGAACGAGCTCCTCGCCGGTGCGGCCCACGTCTACTTGACGCTCTTCTCCTGCTCCACGACGTTCCCCTGCGCGTCGCGGACCGTCTTGTCCTTCACCTCGGTCTTCTTCGTCTTCGCCTTGCTGGACGGCTTGTCGGAGCGCTTCACCTGCTTCTTCGTCTCGACCTTTCCGTCCTTGGTCTGCTGCTCGACGGTGCTCTTCTCGTCGTGCATCGCGCCGTGGTGCTTCGACGACTTCTCGACCTTCTTCGTCGAGCCCTTGGCGTCCGACTCGTGCTCGGTCTTCGTCTCCGACTTCTCCTCCGCTGCGTACGCGCGACCGAACGCGACCAGGCCGAGCGCAGCGATGACCCCTGCGATGCGTCTCATGCGTCTCCCTCCCGGGTTGCGCAGGCCGCGAGTGCGCGGCCGCCTTCCCCGCTTGAAGGATGATGGCCGGCGAGGCGTGCCGAAAGTGGGCTGCCGGGCGGCCAGGGCCACGCGGAGCGCTCGGCCGAGCCGGCACCGACGCTCGCGCGTGGTGCCCCGGGTTGACTTCGCGCGCATCGGGATCAGATCAGGCCCACCCACTTCGAACGGATATCACCGCTCGCCCGCCGTCGTGGGCGCGCATGCTGGAGGGGACGATGTGCAGGCATCTGAGCAGGCTCGCGAGCCCGAGGGATGAGCCGGTGGTGCCGAGCAGCCACGGCTGCGAGGAGTGCCTCGAGCGCGGAGACTCGTGGGTGCACCTGCGGCTCTGCATGACGTGCGGCCACGTGGGGTGCTGCGACGACTCGCCGAACCGACACGCGACGCGCCATTTCCACGCGACGAAGCACCCGGTCATCAAGTCCTTCGAGCCCGGCGAGGACTGGGCAGCGTGCTACGTCGACGACGAGATGACGGAGTCGGTCGTCGCGTTCCCGATCGAGTCCCCGCCGGTGCACTACGCCGCGCCGAGCGAGGCGCGGTAGCCGCGGAAGCTACGCGGTCGGCCGCTCACCGCTTGCAGTGGTCCTCGCCCATCGGCTCGAACCCCTTGCCCGAGTCGGCTGCGATCTTGTGGACCAGCTCCTTCGGCCCGGCCTTCGTGATGGTCTCGCGCACCTTCATCTTCTGACCCATCATGAAGGCCTCGCCCGTGAGCTCCAGCGTGTCGCCCTGGAACCCGGGAGACGTCGCGAGCTCGACGCCCCCCATGCTGTCCACCGCGCTCAACGTGAACAGGTTCGCGCCCGGCTGGTGCCCGAGGAACACCGAGCCCTTCATGCCGGGGCTCGTCTTCGCCTTCATCTCGAAGTCCCCGCGGTAGAAGAAGCCCCCCATGTCCTTCTTGAACGCGATCGTGGTCTTCGCCGTCGAGGCGGGGGATCCCGGCCCCATCGCGCCGGCGGGCACGCTCGACTCGCAGGTCCACTTTCCGGCGAGGAACTTCAGCGCCTCGAGCTCGGGCGACGGCTTGGGGGCGGCCGGCCCGGCGGCGCCGGCCTCGGCGGCAGGCTTGCTGGCAGGCTTCTCCGCCGGCTGCCCGCCGGGAGCCGGCGCCTGGGCGGAGGCGGCGGTTGCGGCGCCGAGGGAGAACGACATCAGGGCTGCGATCGCGGTCTTCGTCACGGGTGGCTCCTCGATAGAGTGCAGATACCCCAACAGAGTGCAGATACCCCAACCCAGAGTAGTGGCTCCCCCCGTGCCGGGCGCCTGCTCCAGATGGACCACGACGCAGCCGGCTACACGCTCGTCACCTGATCACCGCCCGCGCGGGGCGCCCATGTCCCGGTGTGCGCGTTGACCGGCCGGGCGAGTGCGAGGACAATTGCACCGGGAGAGGAATCGACGTGATCAGCTTCTGGTGCGATCTCTGTGGCACGCCCGGCCGCGCTCAGGCGCCTGGGGTCGCCCAGTGCACGAAGTGCGGACGCGTGGCGCTCGTCGAGGGGCCGGTCGCGGCCTCCGCGGCGCCCGACCCGCACGGCGCTGCGAGCCGGGATCCCTTCGCGCCCGAGGAGCCGACGCTCCTCCTCGAGGACGAGATCGTCGAGCCGGCGCCGCGGCTCGCGACGCTCTGGGTGCGACCAGGCGGCGAGGACACGCCGGAGCACGTGCCGATGCCGGTGCGAGCGCGCCGGCCCCTCCTTCGCAAGATGATCGCGATCGCGGCAGGAACCGCGGTCGCCGCGGTCGGTGCGATGGCGATCCGCGCGGCGTGGACCGGCGACGACCGGGACGACGGCTCGGTCGCGGTGTCTTCCGCGCTGGAGCCGGTCGCCCCCGCGCCTCCCTCGCCGCCGCCGGTGTCCGCCGAGCCGCCCCGGGTCGCCGCTCCGCCGCGCGCGCCGGCCCGGCTCTCCCCCCGCCTCCGCCACGGGGTCCCGGCCCCCGCGGAGGATGCCTTCGCCCCCCGGATCGCAGCGCTCCGCAACCCGAGCCCGGCCGACGGTCGCTGCGTTCCGAGGGCGGCGCTGCGCCTGCGCCGGGAGCTCGCAGCCCGCCTTCCCGACGCGGTCACGGTGCGTTTCCCGGTGGCGGCGACCGGCGCGGTGGGGCGGGTCGAGGTGCTCCGCCCGGCGACCGACGACGACGTGGCGCGCGCGATCGAGGACGCCATCAGGAGCTGTACGTTCGTGCCCGGGGCGGACGACGACGGACGCCCGGCGACGCTTCCGGTGGTCATGCGCATCCGCTTCGCGCGCGATTGAAGCGAGATCCGCGTGGAGAGGAGCGGACGGTCCCCCGCCTCGAGACCGCGCCGCCGCGCCGTCCAGGGCGGGATGGGCGCACCCGCTCGCAATACGACCCGACGAGCGTGTTGCCGCGTCCCGCAGTGCGCACGGTCGAAGCATGGCGATCGAGCACACCGGCAGGAGAAAGCACAAGCGAACCGGGCGCACCTCGCCCCACGGGGCGGGCGAGCGGGTGGACGAGACGTCGGCGCGAGCAGTGAGCGACGAGCAGCGCGCGGGTCCGCCTCGAGAGGAGCCGTCCCGGTACCAGGACGAGGGCAGCGACGTGCCCGGCCTCAAGAAGAAGATCCGCTGATCGCGTCGCTATTCGCTGGCGGCCTTCACCCCGCGCCGGAACGCTTCCTCGTTCACGCCGAGCAGCGCCGCCTTGCCGCCGAGCGCGTGGCGGATGGCGGAGAGGAAGGTCTCCTCGGGGAGGAGCGGCACCGCTCCGTGCAGCGCGCCGAGCGCGACGATGTTCTTCACGCGCGGCTGGCCGAGATCGTGGGCGATCTCGGTGCAAGGCACCGCCACGCTCCGGACCGACGGGGGAAGGGCAGGGGGATCACGGACGGCGCTCGCGTCGTACACCGCCACGCCGCCCGGCAGCACGCAGGGGCCGAACCGCGCGAGGCTCGGCGCGTTGAAGGCGACGAGCACGTGCGGCGCCGCGACGTCGGGGGAGAGCACGGCACGCTCGGCGAGCCGCACGTCGGCGAACGACGTGCCGCCCCGCGACTCGGGCCCGTAGCTCGGGATGTGCGTCGCGTCGAACCCCTCGTGGATGGCGGCGCGTGCGAGGAGCATCGCGGCCGTCTGGGCGCCGTCGCCGCCGGCGCCGGCGAGCTTCAGCCCCACCTCCCCGCCGAACAGCTCGCGCGGGAACGACTTGGCGAAGCGCGGCGGCGGCTCTGCTTGCGCGCCGATGGCCGCGAGGAGCGGCTCGGGATCGAAGCTCGGCTCGGGCCAGGACCACGGCTCGGCCGTCACGTCCTTCTTCGGGCCGAGCGGGAACATCGGGAGCATCTTCTCCCTCACCCAGCGCTCCGCCTCGAGCGGCGTCAGCTTGAGGTGCGTCGGGCACTCGGAGAGGATCTCCACGAACGAGAAGCCGCGTCCCTCGACCTGCAGCCGGATCGCCTTCACGATCGCCTTCGCCGCCCGCACGCGCTGCTTCGCGTCGAAGAGCGCCACGCGCTCGACGTACACGGGGGCGTCGAGCTGCGCGATCATCTCCGCCATCCGGAGCGGGGAGCCCATGCTCCGATCGCGGCCGCGCGGGCTCGTGCTGGTCTTCTGGCCGGGGAGCGACGTCGGCGCGAGCTGGCCGCCCGTCATCCCGTACACCGCGTTGTTCACGAACAGCACCGTGATCGGCACGCCGAGCGCCGCGGCGTGCACCGCCTCGGTGAGGCCGATCGCGGCGAGGTCCCCGTCGCCCTGGTAGGCGACGACGATGCTGTCCGGGTTCGCGACCTTGTGGCCGATGGCGACGGCCGGGGCGCGCCCGTGCGCCGCCTGGGTGTTGCCGACGTCGAGGTAGTAGTAGAGGAAGACCGCGCAGCCGACCGGCGAGATCGCCACGGTGCGGTCCTGGACCCCGAGCTTCTCGATCGCGTCCGCGAGGTACTTGTGCACGAGGCCGTGCCCGCAGCCGGGGCAGTAGTGGGTGCTGCGCGCCTTCAGCCCTTGGGCGTGGTCGTGCCGCTCGAACCGCTCGTAGAAGACGCTCATGCGCGAGCCTCCGGGTGCGGGCGGCTGGCCCGGACCGCCTCGAGGATCTCCCCCTGCGACGGAAGCATTCCGCCGAGGCGGCGCACGCTGCGGATGTCGAGCCCGTTCGGCACGCGCGCGTGGCTCAGGGCGAGCCGCATCTCGTTCTCGAGCTGGCCATCGCTCGCCTCGACGACGACGATCCGGCGGGCGCGGTCGAGGAGCGGGACGAGGTGGCGGACCGGGAATGGCCACACCGTCTGCGGCCGGAACAGGCCGACCGCGATCCCCTCGCGCCGAAGCGCCTCGACGGCGCCCTTCGCGATCTGCGAGGGGGTGTTGCACGCGACGACGACCACTTCGGCGCCCTCGCAGCGGAAGAGCTCGGCGCGCTGCTCGGTCTCGCCGATGCGGGCGTACTTCTCGGCGAGCTTCCGGACGTGGGCCTCCTGGTCGATCTCCCGGAGCTCGATCGACGCGACGAGGTTCCGCCGGTGCGCCGCGTCGCCGGCGACCGACCAGGCGGGCCGGCCGGGACGCACCGCGAAGGCCGGCAGCGCGACCTTGCCGGTCATCTGGCCGAGGTACCCGTCCGCCAGGATCACGACCGGGTTCCGGTCGCGGAACGAGAGCTCGAACGCGAGCATCGTGAAGTCGAGCATCTCCTGCGGCGTCGCCGGCGCGAGCACCAGCGCGTGGGTGTCGCCGTGGCCGAGGCCCTGGCAGGCGAGCTTCAGCTCCGCCTGCGACGGGCCGATGTTGCCGAGCCCGGGGCCGGCGCGCATGACGTCCACGAAGACCCCGGGCAGCTCCGCGCCGATCATGTACGAGATGCCCTCGAGCATGAGCGCGAACCCCGGCGACGAGGTGAACGTCATCGCGGGAAGCCCGGACGCGCCGCAGCCGAACATCATGTTGACGGCGGCGATCTCGCTCGGCGCCTGCATGAAGGTGCCGCCGAGCACGGGCAGGAGCTTCGCCATCAGCTCCGCGCCCTCGGTCGAGGGCGTGATGGGATAGCCGAAGAAGTGGCGGCACCCGGCGAGAAGCGCTCCCACCGCGGCGGCGTGGGTCCCCTTCGCGATGAGCGGCTGCACGCCCCGCAGCGCGACGCGGGTGGCGGGCACGTCGCGAGCGTCCGGGACGCGGGTGGGGCGGGGCCTCTCCACGTCGGGCACGAGGCCGTACGGCTCCGGGCACGCGTCGATGCAGAGCCCACACGCGTTGCAGCGCTCGAGCGAGAGCGCGATCGGGACGAGGCCGCTCAGCGGGTGGATCTCGGCGCCCGCCGCGATGCAGTCCTGAGCACAAGTCTCGATGCAGCGACCACAGCCCTTGCAGTGCTCCGGGTGGAGCAGCGGCTTCGGCTTGACCCCGTTCCTGGACATCCCACCTCCTGGGACCGAGCGGCAGAACTTACAGCAAATCACAGAAACGGGTGTGGCCGCGCGCCGCACGTTGGGGCGCGCCATGAGTCCTTGCCGCGGCGCGTCGCGGCCGGCCGGGGAATATTCCCGGCCCGGCTCGCGGCGCGGCGGCGAGTACTCCGCTGGGTTCACGGGCAACGGGCAACACCTGCACCGAGGATCTCGTCGCCCTGCTGGAGGAGATGGGCGTCCGCACCGGCGTCGACGTCGAGCGCATGATCGACGCCGGACACGCGGCGGAGGAGCTGCTGGGAGACCGCCTCCGCTCGAACGTGATCCGGGCGGGCCCGGTCATCCACAGCGAGTCGTCGCCCGCGAAGGAGCCCGGGGTCGCGGCTCAGCGGGCGTCCGAGATGGTCAGGTAGACCAGCGTCTGGTTCAGGAGCTGGTAGGCGATCTCCCCGAAGGTGGCCGGGCCGACGATGTCGCCCGTGCTCCGCCCCTCGAGCGACGAGTGCACGAAGTTGACGAGGCAGTTGCACGAGAAGGCGATCCGCTCCTCGAGCCCCTTCGGGAGCGCCGAGACGAACGCCTCGACGTAGTCGGCGACCGGTCGCGCGTGCTGGTAGCGGACGCCGGCGAACACCGGCGCGTAGAAGCGAACCGCCCTGCTCGCCGCGTCGACGCTCTGGAAGGCCACGTTGATGCGCGCTCCGCAGTAGTCCGCGACGAGGGGCAGGCGCGTGTCGAGCCCGTGCTCCTCGATGTACTCGGCGAAGTTGCGGGCGTGGCCGTCGACCTCCGCGTCCGTCGCCGAGAAGGCGGTCGACGGGAAGGTGATCACGGGGCCGTCCCCCTTCTCGAAGATGTTCAGGATCCCCACCTCCGCGACCTTCCGGGGAGGCAGCGGGACGTGCATCACCACCGCCTGCTGGTCGAGCGCCTCGCCGCTCGTGCCGTCGAGCACCTTGGGCGTCGCCCTGCCGACGTCCGAGAGGAGGACCCCGGAGATCCAGCCGAAGAGCGGGGCGGTCGCGAACCTGTCGTACCGCGGCGCGTTCACCGCGAAGGAGAGGTGCACCGTGCTGCCGTACGGCGCGATCATGATCCCCATGCTTCCGGCCGGAAGGTCCACGTACACCCGCGCGATATCGTCCTTGCCGTAGCGGCGGATGCCCGCGCACTCGAACCCGCGCGGGAGCTGCTCGACGAAGACCCGGCGCCGGTCGACGACGCCGCCTTCCTCGCTCATGAAGTACGGGATGGTGCCCGCGATCCACTTGCCCCTGGGCAGGCGTCGAAGCGGGCTCTCGTCGCCCGCGAGCAGGACCGTCTCGCCGCGGCGGATCAGCGCCGCGACCTCTTCCACCTCCATCAGATGGCGTCGCATGCTGCGCACCAATCATACGGAGGCGCCGCGACCCGCACCGCGATTTGTCCAAGATGCTCGTCTCGTTCGCTCCGATGGTGCGCGCGGTCTCGCACGTGGGCACCGTGTGCTGTGCTCCGGGCGACCGCCGGCGGCGACCAGGCCCCCGTCCGTCCCTCCGGCGCTCGATCATGAACCTTGCCGAGCAGCTCCGGCTCAGCGCGCTCGAGGCGGAGGCGACTCGCTTCCAGCGTTTCGCGCGCGACGCGCCCATCGGCATCCTCTTCGTCGGCGGCGACGGCGCGGTGCAGTTCGCGAACGACGAGTACCTGCGCATCATCGGCCGCTCGCGCGAGGAGTTCGAGGCGGAGCGGTTCCGTCCGGGCCCGAGCGCGGCGCCCGCCTGGCTCCACCCGGAGCTCGGGGCGCGACACGAGAGCGAGTGGGTGCGGAGCGACGGCAGCCGCGTCCCGATCCTGGTCGGGCTCTCCACCCAGCAGGACGGCCTCGCCGCCTTCGTCATCGACCTCACCTCGGAGAAGGCGGCGCAGCGCGCCCGGCGCGAGAGCGAGGAGCGCACCCGCGCCCTCGCCGAGAAGCTCGCGGAGGCGGATCGGCGCAAGGACGAGTTCTTCGGGGTCCTCTCGCACGAGCTGCGCAACCCGCTCGCGCCCATCCGGAACGCGCTGCACCTCCTCGCCTGCGCACCGAACGACCCCGCGCGGGCGGCGCGCGCCCGCGAGGTGATGGCGCGCCAGCTCGGCCACCTCACGCGTCTCGTGGACGATCTCCTCGACGTCGCGCGCATCACGCGCGGCCGCATCCAGCTCCGCCGCGTGCCGCTCGATCTCGCGACCCTCGTGCGCGAGACGGTCGAGGATCACCGCCCCACGTTCGACGCCGCCGGCCTCCACCTCGTCCTGCAGCTCCCGGAGTCTCCCGTTCCGGTGGAGGGCGATCCGACCCGGCTCGCGCAGGTCCTCGGGAACCTGCTCGGCAACGCGGCCAAGTTCACCCCGCGCGGCGGCACGGTCGCGGTGCGGCTCGGCGAGGACCCCGGGGTCGGGGCGCTCCTCGAGGTGCGCGACACCGGCGAGGGCATCGACTCGGACGTGCTCCGCCGGATCTTCGAGCCGTTCTCGCAGGGGGATCACAGCCTCGCGCGTTCCCGGGGCGGGCTCGGCCTCGGGCTCACCCTCGTGAAGGGGCTCGTCGAGCTGCACGGTGGCACCGCGACGGTGTCGAGCGCCGGGGGGGACGCCGGCACGGAGGTGCTCGTGCGGCTGCCGCTCGCCTCGTCGGCGCGCGCGCCGGAGCCGCGTCCCGCGGTGCCCCCTCCGGCTGCCGTGCCGCGTGGGGCGCAGGTGCTCGTCGTCGAGGACAACCTCGACGCTGCGGAGACGCTGGCGGAGGCGCTGCACCTCGAGGGGCTCGAGGTCACGGTGGCGAACGATGGCGAGGCGGGCCTCGTCGCGGCCCGGCAGATCCGGCCGGACCTCGTCATCTGCGACATCGGCCTCCCCGGAGGGCTCGACGGCTACGGGGTCGCCCGCGCGATCAGGGCGGATCCCGCCCTGCACCACATCCCGCTCGTCGCCCTCACCGGCTACGCGGGCCCGGAGGATCAAGCGCGCGCCCGAGAGGCGGGATTCGACCGGCACCTCGCGAAGCCCGCCGGCATCGAGGACCTGCTCGGCGCGATCGCCCCGCTGATCAGGGCGAGGGCGCCCTCCGGTGCAGCGGCGCTCTCCGACGCCATGCGTTCGTCCGGGCAGTGACCGAACACGCGCTCGCCTGACCGCTCGGCGCACGAGCGGTCGCGTGTCACCTGCTCGAACGACGGCACGCTCGCACGTTCCCCTTCCTGGCAGTCGCGCAGCGCCGAGCATGCCCCCAACCTGCTTTCAACCGGGCGACCGCCCGACACACCTCCACCGCTCCAGGTCGCAAGAGAAGGAAACATGCTCGTTCACGAACGCCTCATCCGTCGCGTCGCCGTCGCTGCCATGGCGGCGGCATCCATCACCGCCTGCAACAGCGGCTCGGTACAGCAAGCCGCGAGCGCCGGACACATCGTCACCGGTATCCAGATCTCCCCGTCCACCGCGGTCGCGCTCGCGCTCCCCGTGGGTCAGGACCTCCAGCTCACCGCGATCGCCACCTTCAGCGACGGCGCGACCGCCGACGTGACCGCGATCGTCACCTGGGAGTCCTCCGACCCCTCGATCGTCGTCTCCACCAGCGGCCTCGCGAGCGCCGTCGCGTCCGGGGCGTCGGTCGTCAGCGCCTCCGACGGCGCCGGCGGCCACTCCGCCAGCGTGAACGTGTCCGCGATCGGCGCCGATCTCGACACCCTGTCCATCTCGCCCATCGACCCGACCATCCTCATGGGGCTGTCGCTCCAGCTCTCCGCCGACGGCCTCCTGACCGACGGCAGCATCGTCGTCTACACGGGCAGCGTGGGGTGGTCCTCGTCGGACGCGTCCATCGCGGCGGTCTCCCAGACCGGTCTGTTCGACGCCGTCGCGCTCGGGACCGCCACGATCACGGCGGTGGATCCGGTGAGCGGGATGAGCGACAGCATCCTCGTCACCGTGACGGACCAGCCCGCGGCGCTCGCGTACCTGGTCCTGACCCGCGGCTCGGTGCTCGGCGGCAGCTCGACCGAGGTCACGGGGACCGTGTTCCTGACGTCATACGGGCCCGACCCCGTCGAGATCTCGCTCGGGAGCAGCGACGAGACGGCCGTCACGGTGCCCTCGTCCGTCACCGTGCCCGCCGGGTCGGTCAGCGCCTCGTTCCCTGTGACCACGTACGTCGTCCCGCACCGGACGCGCGTCTTCGTCACGGCGACCGACGGCGCCATCACGAAGAAGGCTCGCCTGAACGTGCGGGCAGCGCACTAGCCGCTTCTTCGCGAGGGCTCTTCCGGCCGCGTCCGCTCCGGCGGGCGCGGCCGTTCTCGTTTGCGGCCATGATCTCGCGGTACAACGCGGCGTGCCCGCGCGGACCGAGAGGGGGAGGGCGATCGCGGGCGTCTCGTACGCGACGGCCGCGTACCTGACGTGGGGCCTCTTCCCGCTCTACTTCCGCGCGCTCCACCCGATCCCTGCGCCCGAGATCCTCGCTCACCGGATCGCGTGGTCGGCGGCGTTTCTCGTGCTGCTCGTCACCGCCTGGCGCCGCTGGGCGGACGCCGCCGCCCAGCTCCGCACCCCGGGGACACTCGCGTGGCTCGCGGCGAGCGCGACGCTCATCTCGACGAACTGGCTCATCTACATCTGGGCGGTGAACTCGGAGCACGTGCTCGACGCGAGCCTCGGGTACTTCGTGAACCCGCTCGTGTCGGTGCTGCTCGGGGTCGTGTTCCTCCGCGAGACGCTCTCGCACGCCCAGCGCGTCGCCGTCGCGCTCGCCGCCGCCGGAGTCGTCGCGCTCGGGGTCCGCGCCGGGCACGTGCCGTGGGTCGCCCTCTCCCTCGCGGTGACGTTCGGCCTCTACGGGCTCATCCGGAAGCGCGTCGCCGTGGACGCGACGGTCGGACTGCTCGGGGAGGTGGCGGTGCTCGCCCCGGTTGCAGTGGGTTACCTCCTCTTCCTGTCCGCCACCCGGTCGAGCCACTTCCGGATGAGTGTCCTGCGCACCGCGCTTCTCCTGGCGAGTGGGGTCGTGACGGCGGTCCCGCTCATCTGGTTCGGGGTCGGGGTGCGGCGGCTCCGCCTTGCCACGATCGGGCTCCTCCAGTACCTCAACCCGACCGTCCAGTTCGCGATCGCGGTGTTCGTGCTCGGTGAGCCGCTCACCGCCGCGCACGCGGTCGCGTTCGCGTGCATCTGGGCGGCGCTCGCCATCTACACCTCCGAGGCGGTGGTTCTCGGGAGGCGCGCGCGGCGGCTCGCGAGGATGGTGTGAAGCGCAGCGCCCGCCGTTATGTTCGAAATGGGGGGTGACATATGAACAGGCACCCTGAGCTGCTCGCGGTGGTCGTCGCGCTGCTGCTGGTCCCGGCCTCCGCTCGTCCGGACGACGTCGTGGCGCAGGCAGGCGCGGCGCCCGATCAGGCGCCCCGGGAATCGGCTCCTCCAACGTCCGAGCCGCCCGCGCAGGCTCCGCCGCCCGCGCCGTCGCAGACCCCGCCGCCCCCGGCACAGGAGGGGCGAACCACCGGCGCAGTGCCGCCCGGCCAGTGGGTCTACACCCAGCAGTACGGCTGGGTGTGGATGCCGTACGCGTCGACCTACACGTACGCGCCGCCCGACGGGTACGGCACGCCGTACGAGTACGTCTACTACCCCGCGTACGGCTGGGCCTGGGTGGTCGCGCCGTGGGTCTGGGGATGGGGGCCGTGGCCGTACTTCGGCTACTTCGGTCCGGGGAGCTTCGCCTGGTACGGCTGGGGGTGGTGGCGGTCTCCGACGCGGTGGCACTTCCGGCCCGGACCTTTCGGCGGCGTCGCGCCGCGCGTCGTCGTTGCGCCGCAGCGTCCTCGCGCGCTGAGCCGCGGAGGAGCGGTCGCTCCGGTACAGCCGGGACGATCCGTCGGCGGCCACGGCGGTGGAGGCGGGCACGCCTCCGGCGCTCGCGCGCCGCGCCGCTGACGCCGCCCCCTCCGACCGAGCCCCGCGATAGACTCATCGTCGTCGTCGCGCTTGACCCCGCGGCGGCGCACGGACAAGTTCGAACCCCCGATGACCAGGACCCTCCCGGCCACGCTCTGCGCCCTCACGATGGCGCTCGGCTGCTCGAGCGGCGAGCCGCCGCGCGCCACGGGCCAGAAGGTGCTCCGACTCGCGTTCGCGGAAGAGCCGCCGCAGCTCGACTCGACGCGCGCCACGGACCAGGTGAGCAACTTCGTGCTCGGCCACATCATGGAGGGGCTCACCCGCTACGGAAGGAACAGCGAGATCGTCCCCGGAGTCGCGGAGCGCTGGGAGCTCGGCGAGCGGCGTGCGGTTTTCCACCTCCGCGCCGAAGCGCGCTGGGCTGACGGGAGGCCGGTCACCGCGCGGGACTTCGTCTTCGCCTGGCGCACCGCGGTCGATCCGAAGACCGCCTCCGAGTACGCGTTCATCCTCTACCCCGTGAAGAACGCCGAGGCGATCAACTCCGGCAAGCTGCCGACCTCCGCGCTCGGCGTGCGCGCGAAGGACGATCGGACGCTCGAGATCGACCTCGAGCGCCCCACCGGCATCTTCCTCGGTCTGACCGCGTTTCCGACCTACCTGCCGCTCCGGGAGGACTTCTACCGGGCGCGCCCCGGCCGCTACGCCGCCGACGCGCAGGATCTTCTCTCGAACGGCCCGTTCGTGCTGACCCGCTGGGTCCACGCCGCGAGCCTCACCTTCGAGAAGAACCCGCACTACTGGGCAGCGGCGTCGGTGGGCGTCGATCGCATCGAGGTCCCGTACTTCACCCAGGATCCGAGCACCCGCTACAACCTGTTCAAGGACGGCAAGATCGACATGACCGGCCTCGATCGCGAGCTGCTCGGCCGCGCGCAGGCGGACCGCTACAAGATGAAGAGCTTCGCGGCGGGGTCGGTGTTCTACGCGGAGTTCAACCACCGCCCCGGCCGGCCCACCGCGAACTACCACCTCCGCAAGGCGATCCAGCTCGTCTTCGACCCGAGGGAGTACGTGTCGAAGGTCGTCGGGGTCCCGGGCTGGCGCCCCGGCGCCGGGCTCATTCCGCAGTGGGTGCCCGGGGTCGAGAAGCCGTTCCGCAAGGAGCATCCGGTCGAGCCCGTCCGGCCCGATCTCGACGAGGCGCGCCGCCAGCTCGAGGCGGCGCGCAACGAGCTCGGCGGGTCGATCCCGCCGCTCGTGTGGCTCACGGGCGACGATCCGTTCACCGCGCGCGAGTCGGAGTACTTCCAGTACCTCCTCTCGAGCCGGCTCGGGATCATCCTCAAGATCGACAAGCAGACGTTCAAGCAGCGGCTCGCGAAGATGACCGAGGGCGACTTCGACCTCGTCGCAGCGGGGTGGGGGCCCGACTACGCCGACGCGATGACCTTCGCCGACCTGTTCGCGAGCTGGAACGAGAACAACCGCGGGCGGTGGCGGAACGCCCGCTACGACGCGCTCATCCGCGAGGCTCAGGCGACCGCGGATCAGAAGGTGCGGATGGCCGCGATGGCCGACGCCGAGCGGATCCTGCTCGACGACGTCGCAGTCCTGCTCAAGAGCGAGGCTGCGAGCGTGTACGTCCACAACCCCCGCGTGACCGGGATCGTCCGCCACGTGGTGGGCACGGACCCGGACTACACCCACGCCCGAATCGAGGACGGGGAGGGAGCCGCGCGTGCTGGCCTATAGCCTGAAGCGCCTCCTCGCCGGCCTCGTGACGGTGTTCTTCATCGCGACCGCCACGTTCGCGGCGATGCACGCGGTCCCGGGGGATCCGCTCACCACCGGCAAGGCTCGAAACGCGGAGATCCGCGCGAACCTGAGGGCGCGGTACGGCCTCGACAAGCCGATCCTCGTCCAGTACGGCGTGTTCCTCCGCAACATGGCGACGGGAGACTTCGGGATCTCGTTCACCCAGCAGAACCGCTCCGTGAACGACATCATCCGCGAGCACTTCCCCGTCTCCGCCGTGCTCGGCGTCCTCGCGCTCGTGTTCTCGACGCTCGGGGGTGTCTTCCTCGGGTCGCTCACCGCCCGGTTCCGGGGGCGAATGGCGGACCGCAGCACCCTGTTCCTCGTCGTCCTCTTCATCTCGGTACCGAGCTTCGTCTTCGCCGCGCTCTGGCAGCTCGTCGTCCTCGTCGTGAACCAGCGGGCGGGGACCACGATCCTGCCCATCGCGGGGTGGGGAACTCTCCGGCACATGCTGCTGCCGGCGCTCGCGCTCGGGCTCGGGACGCTCGCGTTCCTCACCCGGCTCATGCGCTCGTCGCTCCTCGAGATCGTGCACCAGGACTACGTGCGGACCGCGAAGGCGAAGGGGCTCCCGCCCTGGCGGATCTTCGTCTCGCACCAGCTCCGGAACGGGATCCTGCCGGTCATCACGCTGCTCGGCCCCGCGCTCGCCACGATCACGACCGGCGGCTTCGTCGTGGAGAGCGTCTTCGCGATCCCCGGGCTCGGCCGTTACTTCGTCCAGGCGGTCCAGCAGCTCGACTACACCGTGATCATGGGGCTCACCGTCTTCTACGGCGCGTTCCTCGTCCTCATGGTCATCGTGGTGGACATCGTCTACGGGTTCGTCGACCCCAGGATCCGCGTGGCCAAGGAGGCGGCGTGATCCGCCCCGTCTCGCCGGAGGACTTCGCTCCCGCGACCCACGCCGACCTCGTGCGGGGGCCGGCGCGCCCGTCCCTCTCGTACTGGCAGGACGCCTGGCTCCGGCTGAAGCGGAACCGTCAGGCGCTCGTGTCGCTCGCCGTCGTCTGCGCCGTCCTCCTGTTCACGCTGGTGGGGCCGCTCCTGTGGCGGGTCGATCCAGGGCAGCCGGTGCTGTCTCGCGTGTCGGAGCCGCCGCGCTGGAGCAACGCCGCGGTCGTCCTGCCCCGTCCGACGCCGTACGAGGAGGTCCTGGTCCCGGACGCGCCACCCGATCCACCGGGAGACGCCGCGAACCTGCCCGCGCCGGCGTCCCTGACCCTCCTTGGCGAGCCGACGGTCGAGGCGGTGCGCCTGCGCTGGGCGCACGTGCCGGGTGCGGCGGGATACCTCGTGTACCGCTCCACCTCGAAGCCGGGCGGAGACTACCTCGGCCTCCCGATGGGCGAGGTCTCGGCGGGGAACGTCGTCAGCTTCGAGGACGCCTTCAACCTCGAGCCGACGACGTACTGGTACTCCGTCGTCGCGACGAACGGGAGCGAGTCGCGCGCCGCCGCCACGGTCGAGGTGAAGGTTCCCGCGGGGATCTCGCTCGTCGACGCGAAGACCATCGATCCGCGCGCGAAGCCGGGCGACGTCGTCTCGCCGCCGCGCCGGCCGTTCGGAACCGACGACCTGGGGAGGGATCTCCTCGCGCGGCTCATCGCGGGCGCGCGCATCTCGCTCTTCATCGGGTTCACCGCGCCGTTCCTCTCCATCCTGATCGGCGTCTTCATTGGAGGGGTCGCCGGGTACTTCGGCGGACGGCTCGACCACTGGCTCATGCGCATCACCGACTTCGTGCTCGCGCTGCCGTTCCTCCTCTTCATGATCCTCTTCCGGGTGGCGCTCGGCGTCCGGCCGGGGGAGAGCGGCGTCTTCCCGATGCTCGTCGCCATGATCGTCCTCTCCTGGACCGGCGCGGCCCGGCTCACCCGTGGCCAGGTGCTGCAGCTCCGCGAGTCGGAGTTCGTGCAGGCGTCGCGCCTCCTCGGCGCCCGTCCGCTCTACCTCCTCGTCCGTCACCTCCTGCCGAACACCCTGGGCGTCATCCTCGTGGCGCTCACCTTCGCGATCCCGAGCGCGATCTTCACCGAGGCGTTCCTCTCCTTCATCGGCATGGGGGTCGCCGCGCCGACGCCGTCGTGGGGCTCGATGTGCAACGACGGCATCAAGACGTTCCTCGTCTACCCGCACGAGTTCCTGTTCCCGGCGGCGGCGATCAGCGTCACCGTCCTCGCCTTCAACCTGCTCGGAGACGGGCTGCGCGACGCGCTCGATCCGCGGATGAGGTCGGTCGAATGACGGAGCGGCCCGCGCACGTGCTCGAGGTGAACGACTTGCGGGTCGAGTTCGCGACCCACGGCGGCGTCGTGAAGGCGGTGCGCGGCGTCTCGTTCGCGCTCGAGCGGGGGAAGACGCTCGCCATCGTCGGCGAGTCCGGCTGCGGAAAGTCCGTCACGGTGCAGGCCGTGATGGGGCTCATCCCGACGCCGCCGGGCCGCATCAGCGGCGGGTCGGTGCGGTTCGAGGGTCAGGAGATCGTGGGGCTGGCGCCCCGCGCGGCGAACCGGATCCGGGGGAAGCAGATCGGGATGATCTTCCAGGATCCGATGACCTCCCTGAACCCCACCATGAAGGTGGGGAAGCAGATCACGGAGACGCTCCGCCACCACGAGGGGCTCTCCGGGGCGGCCGGGCGCAGGAGGGCGATCGAGTTCCTCGAGCGCGTGCAGATCCCCGACGCGGGCGCGCGCGTGGATCACTACCCGTTCCAGTTCTCGGGCGGCATGCGCCAGCGCGTCATGATCGCGATGGCGATCGCCTGTAATCCGAAGGTGCTCATCGCGGACGAGCCGACCACCGCGCTCGACGTCACCGTCCAGGCGCAGATCCTGGCGCTTCTCCGGGACCTCCAGCGCGAGCAGCGCATGGCGATCATCCTCATCACCCACGACCTCGGCGTCGTCGCGCAGATGGCGGACGACGTGGCGGTGATGTATGCGGGGCAGATCGTCGAGCAGGGGAGCGCCGACGACGTGTTCTACCGGTCCGCCCACCCCTACACGCTCGGGCTCCAGCAGTCGATGCCGCGGCGGGACGAGCGCCGCCGCGCGCGGCTCGAGCCGATCGAGGGGAGCCCCCCCGATCTCTTCAGCCCGCCCGCCGGCTGCCCGTACGTTGAGCGCTGCCCGTGGGCGATGAAGGTGTGCGGCCCGAACGACCCCCCGCTCTGGACGGTGCAGCCGGGCCACGCGGCGCGGTGCTGGCTCCATCACGTGAACGCCGCCGCGCGCCGGCCCGAGCGGCTCTTCCGCGGCGCGCTCATGCCGGAGGGGACGGCGGCATGAGCGCGCTCCTCCAGCTCCACGAGCTGCGCAAGCACTTCGAGGTCGCCCGCGGGCGGGTGCTCCAGGCCGTGGACGGGATCACGCTCGACGTGCGCGAGCGCGAGGTCGTCGGGCTCGTGGGCGAGTCGGGCTGCGGGAAGTCGACCCTGGGCCGGACGGTGGTCGGGCTGCACGACAAGACCTCGGGCGAGGTGCGCTACCGCGGCGAGCAGCTCCCGGCGCGCTACCGGGCGAAAGACTTCAAGCGCTGGGCGCGGAAGATCCAGATGATCTTCCAGGACCCGTACTCGTCGCTCAACCCGCGCATGACGCTCCGCGAGATCGTCGCCGAGGGTCCGGTCATCAACGGGATGTGGCGGCGCAGCGAAGTGCAGTCCCGCGTGGCGGGCTGGCTCGAGCGGGTGGGGCTCTCGGCGGAGCACATGTCCCGCTACCCCCACGAGCTCTCGGGCGGGCAGCGCCAGCGCATCGGGATCGCCCGCGCCCTCGCGCTCGAGCCTGAGCTGGTGGTCTGCGACGAGCCGATCTCCGCGCTCGACGTGTCGGTGCAGGCGCAGGTGGTGAACCTGCTCGCGAACCTCAAGGAGACAATGGGCCTCACCCTCGTCTTCATCGCGCACGACCTCTCGATGGTGCGCTACGTGTCCGACCGGATGGCGGTGATGTACCTCGGCCAGCTCGTCGAGCTCGGCCCGGCGGACGACGTCTACTTCCGGCCGAAGCACCCCTATACCCGCTCGCTCATCGCCGCGAACCCGGTGGCGGACCCGGAGCACGAGCGCCGCCGCCCGCCCGCCGCGCCGCGAGGCGAGATCCCCTCGCCCGTGAACCTCGCGCCCGGCTGCCGCTTCGCCGGCCGCTGCCCGTTCGCGGCCGAGGTGTGCCGCGCGAAGGACCCCGCCTGGCGCGAGATCGAGCCCGGGCGGTTCGTCGCCTGCCACCTCTTCGATCCCGCGAGCGGGCACCCGGACGCCGGTCAGCGATGACCGCCGCTCGTGGCCCTTTCCTCGCCTCGCCTCGCCGGTGTATGGCTACGCGCGCATGAAGACCCTGACCGAGCTGAGCGGAACCCTGGTTCGAATGGCGGCGTCGGCGATCGCCGAGGCGCGGCGTTCGCTCCCGAAGGAAGAGAAGGCACCCGAGGCCCCGGCGGAGGCTCCCGCCCCGGTGGCGGAGCCGGCGGCGAGCGACGCCCCAGCGGCCGAGGCCGCACCCGCGGCGGAGGGCGCAACGGCGGCGGAGAGCGCACCCGCGGCGGAGGGGGCAGCGGCGGCGGAGAGCGCACCCGCGGCGGAGGGGGCAGCGGCGGCGGAGAGCGCACCCGCGGCTCCGACGCCGGCGCCGAAGCCCGCGAAGGAAGCGCCGCGCGCCGAGCCCGACAGCGAGGCCGTGAAGGCCGCCCTCGACGAGGCGGTCGCGAAGGCGACGGGCCTCTCCGGCGACCGGCTGGCGATGCTGCGAGCCGCCGTCGACGTGGCGGGGCGGCGCACCGCCGAGGTCCGGTTGGTGCGCGTGTTCGGCCCCGAGGAGCAGGTGCCGGGCGCGACCTCCGTCGGCGGGCACCAGTACGTCCTCGACCTGTTCCCGGCGAGCATGAAGCAGAGCGCCGGCCCGTCCCGCGAGGATCGCGGCGGGCGCGGAGGGCGGGGCGGACGCAGCGGCGGTGGCGGTGGCCGAGGTGGAGGCGGAGGTCAGGGCGGGAAGGCAGGCGCGACGGGCGGCTTCTCGATGGACTCGCTCCGCGAGGATCGCAAGAACGAGCGCGGCGGGAGCCGCGGACGGCCGGGCGGCGGACGGCGGCCCGGGGGAAGCGGTCCGAGCAGCGGCGGCACCGGCGGCCCGGGCGGCGGGAGCAAGTAGCGCGGCCGCGCGCGTACCGCGACGAAGCGCATGCACGATCCCCTCGCACCGCTCCTCGCCGACGGCGTCATCGACGAGATCTGCGCGCGCCTGAAGAGCGGCAAGGAGGCGGATCTCTGGCTCGTCCGCCACGGCGGCGAGATCGTCGCCGCCAAGGTCTACAAGGCGCGTCAGACGCGCAGCTTCAAGAACGACGCGGCCTACAAGGAGGGGCGCCAGGTCCGCAACACGCGCACCCAGCGCGCCATGGACCGGGGGAGCCGCTTCGGCCAGGCGTCCGCCGAGGAGGCCTGGAAGGCGAAGGAGGCGGACGCGTTGCACGCGCTGCACGCGGCAGGCGTGCACGTGCCGCGGCCCGTCCTGTTCTACGAGGGCGTTCTCCTCATGGAGCTCGTCGTGGACTCCCACGGCCACCCCGCGCCGCGGCTCATCGACGCACGCGTCGCGCGCGAGCAGGCGGCGTCGCTCTACGCCGACCTCCGCGCTCAGGCGGTGCGCATGCTCGCCTGCGATCTCATCCACGGCGATCTCTCGCCGTACAACGTCCTCCTCGGCTCGAGCGGTCCCGTCGTGATCGATTTTCCGCAGGTGGTCGGCGCGGCGCACAACAGCCAGGCGGAGGGCTTCTTCGTCCGCGACGTCGAGAATCTTCGCCGCTTCTTTGCCGGCATCGATCCGGAGCTTCGCGCTGCGTCGAACGACGCGCACGAGATCTGGCGCGCGTACGTTCGCCGTGAGCTCGCGCCCGACTTCGTCCCGAGCGGCCGCGCCGCCGAGCAGCCGCCGCGCCGCGAGCACGGCCGGCCCGAGCGCGCCCATCACGGGCGCCCGCACGAGCCCTCCTCCCGTGGCGGCCCCCCGCGCCACGGTTCGGGAGGCACCGGCGTCCCGTCCCCGAGGGCCGCGCCGCCCCCGGGACGACGGGGACCGGATCACCGGCGCCGCGGTGGACCCGGGCCGGAGGTGGTCCGCGTCGCGCGTCCGCCGCTCGTTCCGGGGGCTCGGCCGGCGGCGGCGGGAGGCGCTCCTCGAACGGGCCCCGCGCCGCACGCCGCGCACCCCGCTCACGGCGGCGATCCGCAGCGGCACGGCCGGCGGCGGCGGCGGCGCCGGGGCTGAACGCTCTCTCGGGTGCAACCCGCGGAGAGGGTTCCGCGGACGGCGAAGATCCCGGATCCTCGCCGCGGGCGTGCGTCCTCCAGTCGTGCGGGTTAGCCCTCCACCCGATGACACACATCGCCCCGTCGCCGCTCCAGCGGCTCGTCCTCGCCTTCTACGCGTTCTTCGCGATCCTGTTCCGGGTGGAGGTCGCCGCGGCCGTGCAGCGGCTCCGCGAGGCGCGGCGGGAACGCGCTCTCCCTTCCCCCGCTGCCGCTCCCGCGCCCGTCGTGCAGACTGACGCGGGGGCCGCCGCGCCGCGGGTGGACGCGCGCCCGGCGCTCCAGCTCCTCGCGGTGCTCCAGCGGGAAGGGCGCCTCGTGGACTTCCTCGAGGAGGACCTGACGGGATTCCCGGATGCGGCGGTCGGCGCCGCGGCGCGCGCCGTCCACGCGGGGTGCCGGAAGGCGCTCGGCGAGCTGCTGGGCCTCGAGCCGGTCTACCGCGAGGCGGAGGGCGCGCAGGTGACGGTCGAGCGCGGCTTCGATCCCGCCGCGGTCCGCCTCACCGGCAACGTCGTGGGCGAGCCGCCGTTTCGCGGAGCGCTCCGTCACCACGGCTGGCGGGTATGCGAGGTGAAGCTCCCGCCCACCCAGGGCGGCGGGGACGGCTCGGTCGTCGCCCCGGCGGAGGTCGAGCTGTGATGACGGTGCCGCGCCTCTCGATCGGCATCGATCTCGGGACGACCCACAGCGCGGTTGCGTCGCGGCCGCTCGGACCCGAGGGTTCGGTCGAGGTGTTCGAGATCCCGCAGCTCGTCCGTCCCGGCGAGATCCAGCCACGCCCGCTCTTTCCGTCGTTTCTGTACCTGCCGCACCCGGCCGAGCTGCCCGCCGGAGCGGCGGCGCTGCCGTGGCGGCCCGAGGCGGCCGAGGTCGGGGGCGAGCTCGCGCGGAGCCTCGGCGCGCTCACGCCGATCCGGCTCGTCTCCTCGGCGAAGAGCTGGCTCTCGCACCCCGCGCTCGACCGGCGTGCCGCCTCGCTCCCGGCGGGCGCCCCCCCCGAGGTCCCGCGCATCTCCCCGCTCGACGCGTCGGCGAAGATCCTCGCCCACCTGCGCGAGGCGTGGGACCACGCCCTGGCTGGACGCGACGCGACGCTCGCGCTCGCCTCGCAGCGGGTGACCCTCACCGTGCCGGCCTCCTTCGACGCGGTGGCGCGCGAGCTGACGGTCGAGGCGGCGCGCGCGGCCGGTCTCCCCGACGTGATGCTCCTCGAGGAGCCGCAGGCGGCGCTCTACGCGTGGGTGGACGCGATGGGGGACGCGTGGCGCAAGGCGGTTCGGCCCGGCGATCTCGTGCTCGTCGTGGACGTCGGCGGCGGGACCACCGACTTCAGCCTCATCGCGGTGGCCGAGCGCGGCGGCGAGCTCGGGCTCGAGCGCGTCGCGGTGGGGGACCACATCCTCCTCGGCGGCGACAACATGGACCTCGCGCTCGCCCACGCCCTCGCCGAGAAGCTCGCGCGCGAGGGGCGGGGGCTCGATCGCTGGCAGCACCTCGCGCTGGCGCAGGCGGCGCGGCAGGCGAAGGAGGCGCTCTTCGGCAATGACGAGCTGCGCAAGGTGCCGGTCGCGATCCCCGGGCGCGGCTCCTCGCTCGTGGGCGGTGCGCTCCGGACGGAGCTCCTCCGGGACGAGCTCGTGGCGCTGCTCGTGGACGGCTTCTTCCCGCGGGTGGAGGTGGCGGCCCGGCCGATCGTCCCGCGCCGGGTGGGGCTCACGACGCTCGGGCTCCCCTACGCGGCGGACCCCGCCGTCACGCGCCACCTCGCGTCGTTCCTCTCGCGCCACCGGGCCTCGCTCGAAGGGACCTCGCCCGTGCCGCTCGCGGGGAAGGCGTTCCTGCACCCGACGGCGGTGCTCTTCAACGGCGGCGTCATGAAGGCGGCGCCGCTCGTGGAGCGGATCCTGGAGGTGCTCGGCGGCTGGCTCGCCGCCGAGGACGCGCCGGCGCCGCGGGTGCTCCCCGCCGCCGATCTCGACCTCGCGGTCGCGCGGGGCGCGGCGGCGTACGGCTGGGTGCGGGCCGGCCACGGCATCCGCATCCGCGGCGGGACGGCGCGCGCCTACTACGTGGGGGTCGAGGCGGCCGCGCCGGCGGTCCCGGGCGTCGCTCCGCCGGTGCGGGCGGTCTGCCTCGCGCCGATGGGGATGGAGGAGGGCACGAGCGCGGAGCTGCCCGGGGACGAGGTTGGGCTCGTGGTCGGCGAGCCGGCCCGCTTCCCGCTGTTCGCGTCCTCCCTCCGGCGCGAGGACAAGCCCGGGGACGTCGCCCCGGACGAGTCGGAGCTCGCGGAGCTGCCGCCCGCGGAGGCGACGCTCCCGCCGGACGGCCGCGCGGCGGGCGAGGTCGTGCCGGTGCGGCTCCGGGCGCACGTCACCGAGATGGGAACGCTCGAGCTCGAGTGCGTCGAGCGGGGCGGCGGTGCCTGGAAGCTCGAGTGGAACCTGCGGCAGCCGTCACCTCCTCCCTCGCCCCCGGAGCGAGCCGGGGGAGAGGGTCGGGGTGAGGAGCAGGCGCCGCGCTCGTCGCCCGGCGGCAAGAGCCGCGGGAGAGGGAAGGCGTAGCCGCGCGGGAGCGACCCATGCCCTCCCGCTTCCTCGTCGGCGTCGACCTCGGCACGGTCAACACGGCGCTCGCCTCGGTGGACCTCGCGCGCGAGGGCGACCTCGCCGGCGCGGTCGAGCCGTTCCCGATCCCGCAGCTCGTCGCGCCCGGTGATGTCCGCGAGCGGCGCCTCCTGCCCTCGTGCGCCTACCTCCCGGGCCCCGAGCTGCCCGCGGCGGCGCTGCGCCTGCCCTGGGGCGAGCGTCCGGTGGTGGTCGGCGAGCTCGCGCGCGAGCAGGGCGCGCGCGTCCCGGGGCGGCTCGTCACCTCCGCGAAGAGCTGGCTCGCGAACGCCCGCGCCGATCGGACCGCGCCGATCCTCCCCTGGGGCGCGCCGGAGGGCGTCCCCCGCATCTCGCCCGTCGCCGCCTCCGCGCTCTACCTCGCCCACCTGCGCGACGCATGGGACGACCACCACCACGACGCGCCGCTCGGGGATCAGCAGATCGTCCTCGCCGTGCCGGCGTCGTTCGACGAGGTCGCCCGCGAGCTGACGCTCGCCGCCGCCCACGAGGCAGGCCTCACCCGCGTCACGCTCATCGAGGAGCCGCTGGCGGCGTTCCACGACTGGACGAGCCGCCATCGCGCCGATCTCGCCGCCGCCCTCGGCGGCGCCCGGCTCGTGCTCGTCGTCGACGTGGGCGGCGGCACGACCGATCTCACGCTGGTCCGGGCGGAGATCCGCGAGGGGCGGCCGTCGCTCACGCGGCTCGCGGTCGGCGATCACCTCCTCCTCGGCGGCGACAACGTGGACCTCGCGCTCGCGCGAGCGGTCGAGGCGCGCCTCGGGCGGCGGCTCGACGCCGCGCGCTTCGCGTCCCTCGTGCACGCGTGCCGGCTCGCGAAGGAGCGGCTCATGGAGGAGGGCGGTCCCGAGGAGGTCCCCCTCGCCGTGGTCGGGCGGGGGAGCCGCCTCGTCGAGGGGGCGGTCTCCGCCGCGCTGTCGAGAGAGGAGGTCCGCCGCATCTTCCTCGACGGCTTCTTCCCGCCGGTCGCCCCGGACGACCTGCCGCGCCGCGCCGCCCGCCAGGCCGGGCTCGCGGAGCTCGGCCTGCCATACGAGGCGGAGCCCGCTGTGACCCGCCACGTCGCGGCGTTCCTCGCGGCGCACGCGGCGGAGGCGGGGGCGTCCGCCGGAGGGCTCGCGCGGCCCGAGGCGATCCTCGTGAACGGCGGCGTCTTCACGCCGCGGGAGGTCCGCGATCGGCTCGCCGCGTCGGTGTCGAGCTGGTTCCCGGGGACGCCGCCGGTGGCGCTACTCGCGAGCCCCGCCCTCGACCTCGCGGTGGCGCGCGGCGCCGCGTTGTCCGCGCTCGTGCGCCGCGGGATCGGGCTGCGCATCGGCGGCGGGACGCCGCGCGCGTTCTACGTGGGGATCGCGGCGCCCGGCGGCGAGCGCGCGCTCTGCGTCGTACCGCGCCACCTGGAGGAGGGGAGCCGCGTGACGGTGCCGCGGCCATTCGCGCTGAAGCTCGGCCAGCCGGTCCGCTTCCCGCTCTTCGCCTCGACCCGCGCCCGGCTCGAGCAGCCCGGCGACGTCGTGCCGATCTCGGAGGATCTCGTCGCGCTGCCGGCGGTCGAGACGGTGCTCACCGGCGCGGCCGCCCCCTCACCCCGACCCTCTCCCCCGGCTCGCGCCGGGGGCGAGGGAGATCGACGCTCCGCAGCCGGGAGCGAAGGGGAGGTCTTCGTTCGTATGGAGGCCGTCCTGACCGAGATCGGCACGCTCGAGCTGTGGTGCGCCGCCGCCGACCGCGACGCGCGCTGGAAGCTCGAGTTCTCGCTGCGGCAGCCGCCGCCCGAGGCGCGGCCGGAGCGGCGCAGCGAGCTCGCCCATGCGCCGCGCGAGCTCGGGGAGGCGCGGGCGCGCGTCGAGCTCTTCTACGGGAAGCGCGGCGCGGTGGAGCGCGGCGACGTGAAGGGGCTCTTCCGCGACCTGGAGCGGCTCCTCGGGCCGCGCGAGCGCTGGCCGACGCCGCTCGTGCGAGAGCTGTGGGCCGCGCTGCACGCCGGACGCGCGCGCCGGCGGCGGAGCGCCGATCACGAGCGCGTCTGGCTCCAGCTCACCGGCTGGTGCCTGCGGCCCGGCTTCGGCGCCCCGCTCGACGCCTGGCGCGCGCAGGAGACCTGGCAGGGTTTCCGCGAGGGGCTCCAGTACCAGGGCGAGCCGCGCGCGTGGCAGGCGTGGTGGGTCCTCTGGCGGCGCATCGCCGGCGGGCTCGACGCCGCCGCGCAGCGGACGCTGCTCGAGACGGTCGCGCCGTTCGTGCGGCCGAGCGATGCGCGCCGGCCGCCGCGGGTCGCCGGGGTGAAGCCCGAGGCGGTGGACGAGATGGTCCGCCTCGCCGCCAGCCTCGAGCGGCTCGAGCCCGGCGAGAAGGCCGAGGTCGGATCGTGGATCCTCGCGCGCATCGAGGGGGAGGGGCCCGCGCCGCACCTACTGTGGGCGCTCGGACGGCTCGGCGCCCGCGCGCCGTTCCACGGGAGCGCGCACCTCGTAGTGCCGGCGCGCACCGCCGAGGAGTGGACGGCCCGCCTCCTCGCGCTCGCGCTGCCGCGGCGCGAGCTGGTCTTTCCGCTCGTCCAGCTCACGCGCCGGAGCGGCGACCGCGCCCGCGACGTGGACGACGCGGTCCGATCGCGCGCGCTCGAGGCGCTCGCCGAGGGCGGCGCGCCCGAGGAGGCGCTCCGCGCGCTCCGCGAGGTCGCGGTCGCAACCGAGGACGAGGAGCGCCGCATCTTCGGCGAGAGCCTTCCTTCCGGGCTCAGGCTGGTGGAGGTCGGCGAGCCGGCGGCGGACGCCGATGGATCGACCCGGGATCTCCGATCCTGACGATCGGCGAGCTACGGCTCGATCCGGTCCCGCAGTCGGTAGCCGACGCCCGGCTCGGTGACGAGGAGCCTCGGGCGGGCGGGGTCCGCCTCGATCTTCTTGCGCAGCTCGGCCATGTGGACCCGCACGTAGTGGGCCTCGTTCACGTTCGGCCCCCACACGTCGCGCAGGATCTGGCGGTGCGTCAGCACCTTGCCGGCGTGGCGCGCGAGGAGCGCGAGGAGCCGGTACTCGGTCGGGGTGAGCCGCACCTCGCGGCCGTCCACCGTCACCTCGCGCCGCGCGAGGTCGATGCGGAGCGGCCCCGCCTCGAGCACCGGCTCGTCGGCGGCGGTCGCGTGCACGTGGCGGAGCGCGACGCGTAGGCGCGCGAGCAGCTCGTTCACGCCGAACGGCTTCGTCAGGTAGTCGTCGGCGCCCGCGTCGAGCGCGTTCACCTTGTCCTCCTCGCGGCCGCGCGCGGAGAGGACGATGATGGGTGCGCGCGTCCACTCGCGCAGCCGACGGGCGAGGTCGATCCCGTCGCCGTCGGGCAGGCCGAGGTCGAGGAGATACACGTCCGGGTTGTGGCTCGTCGCGAGCTGCTCCGCCTCGCGAACGCCGCCCGCCTCGACGGGCCGGTAGCCGTGCGACGACAACGCCGCGCGCAGGAAGCGCCGCATCTGGGGCTCGTCCTCGACGACGAGCACGAGGGGTTCCGTCGCCGTCATGCCGCCGCGCCTCCTCCGGCCTCGGCCGACCGCGGGGGCGGCTCGGCCTGGAGCGGCAGCCTCAGCTGGAATACCGCGCCGCCTCCGGAGCGGTTCCATGCGACGAGACGGCCGCCGTGCGCCTGGGCGATGGCGCGCGCGATGGGGAGGCCGAGCCCGACGCCCCGCACCCCGGCGTGCTCGCCGCGGTGGAACCGCTCGAACACGTGCTCCTCGTCGCCGGGGGGGAGCCCCGGTCCGCGGTCCGCGACGTCGACGACGAGGGTGCCCCCTTCGCGCACCGCAAGAATGTCGATCTCGGAGCCGGGCGGCGTGTACTTGGCCGCGTTCTCGAGGAGGTTCAGGAAGAGCTGCTCGACCAGCACCGGGTCGATCGAGAGGAGCGGCACGTCGTCGGGGATCGCGGTGGTCACCTTGCGGCCGATCAGCCGGCGTTCGAGCCGGGTGAGCGCGCTCCCGATCACCTCGACGAGTGGGACCCACTCCCGCTTCGGCTCGACCGCCCCGGAGTCGAGGCGCGTCATGTCGAGCAGGTTCGAGACGAGCCGCTCGAGGCGCTCCGCCTCCTCGCAGACCGTCTCGACGAGGTCCCGACGCAGGGCGGGGTCGAGCGCCGCGTCGTCGCGGAGCATCGTCCCCGCGCCGGTGATCGCGGCGAGAGGGGTGCGCAGGTCGTGGGAGACGGCGGAGAGGAGGCCGCTCCGGAGCTCCTCGGTCCTCGCCCGGAGCGCCGCCTGCCGCGCCTCCTCCGCGAGCCGGACCCGGTCGAGCGCGAGCGCCGCCTGGCGCGAGAACGCGTCGAGCAGGGTGCGCTGCTCCGAGCCGAGGCCGCGCGCGCCGGGAGGGCGGAGGACGAGCACCGCCACCACGTCGGCCCAGCTCCGGAGCGGCACGCACAGGACGGTCTCTCCCGGGATCGTGTCGGTGCCTCGCCCCGCGGCCTGCGCGTGCTCCCGTGCCCAGCGGGCGACGGCGAGCTCGGACGGACCGAGGACCGCGTCGACCGGGTGGGCCGCGAGCGGCACGAGCTCGCCCGCGCTAGCTGCGCGGAGGAAGACGGCGGGCATCCCGAACGCCTCCGAGGCCCTCCGGGCGCAGACCTCTGCCACGCCGTGCGCGTCGAGGGCGGCCCCGAGGTCGCGGCTCAGGGCGAGGAGCGCGGAGGTCCGGCGCTCGCCCGCGACCGCAGCCTGTCGCTCCTCGCGGAGCCTCAGCGTGAGCGTGGAG
>Ga0137374_10000362_pt1 | contig 44509 bp, 18 predicted proteins | sample SagtaG_20_FD_104811 | JGI IMG/M metagenome (GOLD analysis project Ga0137374, IMG submission 104811) | Vadose zone soil microbial communities from Sagehorn Ranch, Mendocino, California, USA - Sage1_R_100_16 metaG | ecosystem: Environmental > Terrestrial > Soil > Vadose zone | place: USA... | reverse complement strand
TAGGCGCCCGGGCACCCGGTTAGGCGCCCGGGCACCCGGTTAGGCGCCCGGGCGCCGGGCGCCTAACCGGGGCTTCGTTCGGTGGCGAGCTGGATGGCGATGTCGATGATCATGTCCTCCTGCCCGCCGACATAGCCCGCCTCGCCGACGCGTTGCAGGATCTCGTGCACCGGTACGCCGTACCGCCGCGCCGCCCGTTCGGCGTGGAGCAGGAAGCTGCTGTACACGCCGGCGTACCCCTGCACGATCGCGGACCGATCGGCGACCGGGATGCGCGGGATGACCGGGCGCAGCACCTCGTCGGCCGCTGCCAGCACGCCTGGTACGTCGATGCCGGTCTCGATGCCCAGCCGGTCGAACGTTGCCGCCAGCACCTCGGTCGGCGCGTTGCCGGCGCCCGCGCCGAGCGCGCAGAGCGCTCCGTCGATCTGGCGCGCGCCACCCTGCACGGCGAGAACGCTGTTCGCCACGCCGAGGGACAGGTTCTGGTGGCCGTGGAACCCGACCTGGGCCTGGTGACCGATCTCGTCGACGAGCGCCCAGACCCGCGCCTGCGCGTCGGCGAGGACCAGGGCGCCGGCCGAGTCGACCACGTACACGCACTGGGCGCCGGCGTCGACCATGATGCGGGCCTGTCTGGCGAGCTCGGCCGGGCCGATGCGGTGGCTGAGCATGAGGAAGCCGACCGTCTCCATGCCGAGCTCGCGCGCGGCGCCGAAGTGCTGGACCGACACATCCGCCTCGGTGCAGTGCGTCGCGATGCGGGCGACGGACGCGCCGAACCGGAAATCGCGTCGAGCACCGGCCGCACCGCCTCGACGCTGTCGACATCACCGGAGACGAAGGTGGTTGCCAGGCGCGGTGCCACCATTCCCGGGCTGCCGCTGATCGGGCAGTCCAGCAGGTCGCCTCCTGCCGCGCGGACGGCGTCGCGGATCCGCGCCTTGTGGGCCACGTCGACGGTGCTCATCTCGATGTGGACGGTGCCGGTCGCAGGGCCGTGAGCGTGCCGTGCGGCCCGCACACGACCTCCTCGACGGCGTACGCGTCAGGAACGATCGACAGCAGGACATCGGCCCGCTCGGCGACCTCGCCGGGTGAACCGGCCGCCACGCCGCCGGCGGCCACCAGCTCCTCGCAGCCGGAGCGGCGGAACCCGGTCACCGCGAAGCCGCGCTCCATCAGGTTTCGCGCGATCGGCAGGCCCATCTTGCCCAGCCCGATGATGCCGACGTTGACCACGGCTGTCACCCCCAGCTGTACGTTCCCGTGCCGAGCGATATCTGGACGCGTACGGCGCCTTCGTTGACCCGCCACCCGTACACCTCGAACATGCGGAGGCCGGCAAGAACGAAGGGATCGGTGCGCGCGATGGCGCGCGCTTCCTCCGCGCTGCCGGCCCGCAGCACCGTGACGCCGGAGCCGGGACCGGTGCCGGGACCGCTGACCAGTGGCCCGGACAGGAACACCACGCCGTCGGCCTCCAGCTTCAGCAGCCACGCGATGTGCTGGTCGACGTGCCGCTCGATGTCTGCGCCGGTCGTGCTCTGGGCGGGTGTCGACAGCACGAGCCAGTAGTCCTGACCGAGCAGCGCACTCCGGTCGGGCTTGGTGCCGCGATCCGCATCCATGGTAAAACTGTATACAGTTCTACGGGCCCGTCAAGAGGGTGTTTCGCACCCGCGAGGTGTATGCACTCTCCCCCACCGGTCAGCCACAATGGATCCATGGCCCGTACCCCCACGCTCGTCCCCGGTCTGCGGAAGGTGGACATCCCCGAGATCCGGCAGGCGATCCCGGCGTTGCACGCGTACCTGCGCCAGTGCGTCCTCGACGGGACGCTGACGCCGGGCACCAAGCTGTCCCAGGTGGCGCTCGCCGACCAGCTCGGGGTGAGCCGGACGCCGCTGCGCGAGGTGCTGCGCATGCTGCAGGAGGAGGGCCTGGTCGAGATCGAGCCGAACCAGCGCACCCGCGTCGCCGGCTTGGATGTCGAGGAGCTGGACGACGTGTACGCCAGCCGCATCCTGCTGGAGACGCTCGCGCTGTCGATGACCCTCGACGGGTTCACCACAGCCCACCAGCGGCAGGCGAAGCAGCTGCTGACGGCGATGCGGCGGGCCGCCCGTACGGGCGAGTTCGGCGTGTGGTTCGACGCGCACGGGCAGTTCCACCGCCTCATCACCGCGGGCGCCGGGGCGTCGCTGCGCAAGCAGCTGACGGTGTTCGCCGACCGGACGATCCGCTACATCCGGATCTACCAGCTGTCCGAACCGGCGAGCTGGCAGTCCGCCGGCGACGTCGAGCACGCCGCGATCCTCGAAGCGCTCGTCGAGCACGACCATCGCGCGGCGCTGTCCGGGCTGGCCCACCACCTCGCCCGGACAGCGGAGCGGGTGCTGCTCGACTGCGCTCCCGACTACCCGATGAGGGCTGTCCCGCGCGCCCTCGACCTGGTGGAGCGTGGCACGCCTAATGGCCGAGGAACGGCTCCACCACAGCGAAGAAGTCGGCGGTCTTCTCGATCATCGTCCAGTGACCGCAGCCGCTGATGATATGCAGCCGGCAGTCGGGCAGCAGGTCGACCAGGGGCCCGGAGGACGACCGCCACGGGACGACGCGGTTGTCGTGACCGTGGACCATCAGCACCGGTTGCGCGATCGCGTTCAGCTCGGGCCGAACCGGTATGCCCGGAACGTGAAGCGCGTGACGATGCCGAAGTTGCCGCCCCCGCCGCGGATGGCCCAGAACAGGTCGGGGTGCTCGTCGGCGGAGACTTCGATCGTCTCGCCGCTGGCCAGCACGACCTCGAGCGACACGAACTGGTCGCAGGTGAGCCCATGTTTGCGCGAGAACCAGCCGATCCCGCCGCCGAGCGCCAAGCCACCGACGCCGGTCTCGGACATGATGCCGGCCGGCACGACCAGGCCGTGGGGCGCGGTCGCCGCGTCCACGTCGCCCAGCCGGCAGCCGCCGCTGACGTGTACCAGCCGGCGTTCGGCGTCGACCGTCACCTCGCGCATGAGGCCCAGGTCGATTGTCAGACCGCCGTCCGACATGGCCTTGCCGGACACCGAGTGCCCGCCGCAGCGAACCGCGGGACGCAGGCCGTGCTCCCGCGCGACGTTCACCGCCGCGACCACGTCCGCGGTGCTCGTGGGGCGCAAGATGAGCCCGGGACGCTTGTCGATCATGGCGTTCCAGACCGCACGTGCCTGGTCGTACCCGGCGTCGTCCGGCGCGATGCTGTCGCCCTTGAAGCCGGCGGCCAGCTGTTCGGCGATGCGCAGCCGCATCGCCTCGTCGATGTCGGCGCGCACCGTCGCGGTCGCGTCCGAGGATGGAGTCGATGACATGTGACTGTGCCTTCCGGATCACGATGGGGCATGTCAGTGGGGTGCACCCGTTGCGGCCAGCCTCGCCACGTGCTGATAACTGTATACAGTTTTGCGACACGGTCAAGCCTCGGTGTCAGGATCGTCGCCGTGCCTCCCGACACGCGGTGACCTTGGGCGGCCCCGGCACGTCCATTGTGGACAAGACTCCCGGGGACTGCTCGGTCGGCGCGAACCAACGATGGCAAACACCCGACCTCGCCGGGTGACCCCAGCTGGGGCGGCTCCGGTCGAGCCGCCCTGATAAGGTCGCCTGGTGCATCAAGGCGAGGTCGGTGACTGGCTGGAACGGCTCGGCTCCTCGGCCCCCACGCCGGGCGGCGGTGCCGCGGCCGCGCTTGCCGCAGCCGCCGCGGCGGCACTGGTCGAGATGGTCGTCAACTTGACCCAGGGCAGGGCGGCGTACGCGGCGCACGAGTCGCACGTACGCCTAATCGGAGAGCAAGCCGCGACGCTGCGCCAGCGCGCCTGGGACCTGGCCGCCGACGACGAGGCCGCGTTCGGTGCCGTGATGGCCGCGTATGGCCTGCCGCGGCAGACCGACGAGGAGCGCGCCGCGAGAGCCGCGGCGATCGAAGCCGCGACCGCGGCCGCAGCCCGCCCGCCATTGCGCGTCGCCGAGGTGGCCGCGAAGGTGGTCGAGCTGGCGGCCGCCCTGCCGGGCCGGTCCAACCCCAACGTGCTCTCCGACGTCGGCGTGGCCGCGTCGCTGGCCGTCTCAGCCCTCGAGTCAGCGGCGATCAACGTCGAGGTCAACCTCGCCGGCTTGCATGACGATGGGGTACGCGACGAGCTCCGCAAGCAGCTCGACGGTTACCTGACGATGGGCGAGCTTGGCCGCCGCGTCGTGGCCGATGTGCGGGCAAGGATCAACGGCTGATGCTGATCGACGGCAAGAAGATCGCGGCCGACCTCGGAGTGGAGCTGGCCGACCGGGTCGCGACGCTGCGGGCGGCCGGCGTGGCGCCGACGCTCGCGATCGTGGTCGCCACCGATGACGCGAGCACCGCGTGGTACGTGCGGTCCCTGCAGCGCACCGCCGCCGGGCTCGGCATCGAGATACGCAAGACGGAGCTCGCACTCGACGCCGGGCGCGACGAGATCCGGCGCGCCCTCACGGCGGCCAGTGCCGACCCTGCGGTCCACGGGGTGATCTGCCAGACCCCGCTGCCGGGCGGGCTACGTCTGGTCGACGTCGGCGACGCGATCGACCCCGAGGTCGACGTCGACGGGGCGAGCCCGGTTTCGTTGGGCCGCCTCGCCTCCGGTTCGGCGACGGCGTTCGCGCCCGCCACCGCAGCCGCGGTGCTGAAGATCCTGGAGCACGAGGGCGTACCGCTCAAAGGCCGGCGCGCGGTCGTGATTGGACGATCCAATGTGGTGGGCAAGCCGGCCGCGCTGATGCTTCTCGACCAGCACGCGACGGTGACGGTGTGCCACTCGCGCACCGTCGACCTGCCGTCCGAGGTCAGGAGGGCAGACGTTCTGGTGGCCGCGGTCGGCCGGCCGAAGCTGGTCACCAGTGACTACGTCAAGCCGGGCGCCGTTGTCATCGACGTCGGGACCAACCCGACGCCGGAAGGGGGTCTCGTCGGCGACGTCGACACGGCAGGCGTGGAGCCGCTCGCGGCGGCGGTGACGCCCGTACCCGGCGGGGTCGGCCCGGTGACCACGATGGTCCTGATGGGTCACGTGGTCACGGCGACCGAACGCAGAGTCGCAGGCGTACGGTGAATGGCGGCGATGCCGCCGAACCGAGGAGCGATCGATGCCGCAGGCAAACGCGATCATTATCAGGATCCGGGCGAGTGAGGCGCAGGAGTTCGAGCGGCTGTTCGAAGCCGAGGAGCTGCCCATCTGGGACGAGTTCGCGGCGGACGGAAAGTTTCTGAAGGCACGGCTCGCTCGTGTCGGGTTCGGCAGCGAGGAGCGCGACGATGTCGCCCTGTACCTGATCTACGTAGAGGTCCCGAGCATGGCCGAGCACTCGGCACATGACCACGACCCCCGCTTCGAGGCCTTCCTCGAGAAGGCGCGCCGGCTTCAGCCGGAGCCGCCGTCGGTCTTCGGAGGAGACATCGTCTTCCAGCGTGGATGATCTACCAACACCCGAGAACCTGGGAGACGGCATGGATCTGTCGCAGGTGGACTTCGCGCTAGCACTGCACGATGAGCTGCCCGCCGACGGCAACCTGCCCTGGTCGCCGTACTCTGTCGCGTCGGCCCTGGGACTGGCCGCGACGGGCGCGCGCGGCCGGACGTACGACGAGCTGGCGCGAGCGCTTGCCCCCGGCGGAGATCTCGTCCAGCTCGGCCGCACGCTTGCGGCGTCGGCCCGGCTGGACGACGCTGCCGCCGCCGTCGCCAACACCATCTGGGTACGCCTCGGCCTGGAGCTCCGCGACGCCTACCGGCAAGAGATGCTCGACTGGCCCGGCGGAGCCCTGCACACCGCCGACTTCCGCGGTGATCCCGAGGGGTCCCGTGGAACGATCAACGCTGACGTCGAGAAGACCACCCAAGGCCTGATCAAGGAGCTGTTGCAGCGAGGGACGATCACGCCGACGACGGCGGCGGTCATCGTCAACGCGCTGTACCTGAAGGTCGCCTGGCGCAACCCGTTCGCCGACGCGGCGACCCAGCCCGCCCCGTTCCACGCGCCGTCGGGCACCCGCGAGGTTCCGACCATGCGGCAGCAGGAGCGCATGGGCTACGCCGCGGTCGACGGCTGGCGGATGGTGACGCTGTCCACGGCCAGCGACGTGGTCGTCGATGTGCTGCTCTCCGACGAGGACGGCCGTCTGACCCCCGAGACGCTCACCGGGCTCTACCGCCGCAGTACCGCAACAAGGGTCGACCTGGCGCTCCCCCGGTTCCGGGTCGAGACCGAGGCGGTTCTCAACGATGCCCTGGGTCGGCTCGGCGTCGTCACGGCGTTCACCCGCGATGCCGACTTCTCCGGCATCAGCCCGGCGGAACGGATCTGGATCGACAAGGTGGTGCACAAGGCCGTACTCCGGGTCGACGAGCAGGGCTTCGAGGGCGCGGCCGCCACGGCCGTGGTCATGCGAGCGGTCGCCTTCGACCTGAGCACGCCGGTGCCCTTTCACGTCGACCGGCCGTTCCTGGTCGTCGTCCGGCACGCGCACACCGGCGCGATCTACTTCCTGGCAAGGATCGTCGATCCCTGACCGGCCCTTCCAGGCATCACGCGGCGCTCCACAGTGGATGGTGTGTCGAAGCCCGACGGGGAATCGAACCCCAAGGTCACTCGCTTTGCAGGCGAGGCGCTCCGCCAGGAACGCCGTCGGGCTGCCTGTACCCCCGGCTGGAGTCGAACCAGCGGCCTCGACCTTCGGAGGGTCGCGCTCTTCCGCTGAGCTACGAGGGTGTGCCGTACGGGCGGAGGGATTCGAACCCCCTGAGCGAATGCACCTGCTTTACAGGCAGGCCCGACTCTCCCACGTCGGCGCGCCCGCTTGGGGTGACTGGCCGGCCTCGAACCGGCGCCCTCCGGGGTCACAACCCGGCGCTCTGACCTGACTGAGCTACAGCCACCACGAGTACCCGCGAGAGGTGTCGAACCTCTGGCCTCCTGCTTGTAGGGCAGGCGCTCTGCCGTTGAGCTACACGGGCACGTACGCCGGGTGGGAATCGAACCCGACCACGTCCTGCGTATAAGGCAGGCCCCACCGACCAGGTGGGCTCCGGCGCATCGGCTCCGTGGGCAGGCCTCGAACCTGCGATCTTCCGGTTAACAGCCGGCTGCTCTGCCTGTTGAGCTACCACGGAATGGTCGCGCGTGCGGGACTCGAACCCGCTTCCTCGAGGTGAAAGCCCGAGAGCCTACCCATAACCGAACGCGCGGTGCGTGTCCCGAGCTGGTGTCGAACCAACGACCTCGGCTGCGTCAGAGCCGTGCTCTCCCGCTGAGCTATCGGGACGGGAGCGGGACCGGGATTCGAACCCGGGACCTCTGGATCATGAGTCCAGCGCGCTACCTAAGTGCGCCATCCCGCAGTACCGCCGGAGGGAATCGAACCCCCGAAGTCCTGATTAAAAGTCAGGTGCCCGGCCATCAGGCGCCGGCGGCAAGCGAGTCCCTCGGGCACGATTCGAACGCGCACACGGCGGGATAGAAGCCCGCTGCTCTCTCCGTTGAGCTACCGAGGGAGGGGCGTGCGTCGCCCGGGAGTCGAACCCGGCACCAGGAGCTTAGGAGGCCCCAGAGCGCATCCAGCGCACGCGACGCAACGGTTGGTGGGCCGCCAGGGATTTGAACCCTGATCTACGGGGTAAGAGCCCGCAGCATTGACCGGATCATGCTCGCGGCCCGCGAGCGGTGAGGGTGGGGGTCGAACCCACGAAGCTTGCGCTCTAACGGTTTTCAGGACCGCGCCCGTCGCCAACCGGGTGGCCTCACCAAGGCGGAAGGCGCGGGATTCGAACCCGCCCAGCGCTCGCGCGCTGTACACCGCTTCCAACGGTGCTCCTCGACCAGCCGGTCGCCTTCCAGATGGCGGAGGAGGGCGGAGTTGAACCGCCAAGGCTTGCGCTCGTCCCGCTTCGAACGGGGTGCCGTCACCACGTCGGCTGGCTCCTCCACTGTCGGGTCGGCCGTGTTGGGGTTGGCCGGACTCGAACCGACGACCCCCAAGGCCGGCGCGCACTCCAAGCTGCGCCACGTCCCGACGAGTACCCCTGACAGGAGTCGAACCTGCATGCCACGGTTTCGTAGACCGCTGCTCCTCCGTTGAGCTACAGGGGCATGGTGGGCGGCCGTGGTGTCGAACCACGCGGCTACCGACTTATCAGATCGGCCCCGTCACCGGCTGGGTCGCCGCCCACGAGCGGAAGGTGAGGGGATCGAACCCCCGCCGGTGTGACCCGGGCATCGGCGTAGCAAGCCGTCCCAATTACCGCTCTGGCAACCTTCCCACGCGCCCCGTACCGGGATCGAACCGGCGGCCTTCCGCTCGACAGGCGGACGCTCTTCCATTGAGCTAACAGGGCATGTGTGCTCGGAGGGAGTCGAACCCCCACGCCATCACTGGCACCGCGGTCTGAACGCAGCATGTCTACCAAGTTCCATCACGAGCACCTGAGTGGAGTAGCGCGGTGTCGAACCGCGCACGGAAGGCTTGCAAAGCGATCCTGTGCACCGGCACCTACCCCAAACAAGAGAGCCAGCGGGGCGACTCGAACGCCCTACCTTCCGTTTACGAGACGGACGCACCACCTGTCGTGCTGCGCTGGCGTAGAGCCGGCGGCGAGAGTCGAACTCGCGGCCCTTCCCTTACAAGGGGAACGCTCTGACCCACTGAGCTACACCGGCGTTGTGCCCTCGGCGCGACTTGAACGCGCACCTGACCAGGTTCTCGACCTGGCGCCTCTCCCATTGGGCTACGAGGGCGTTGCTGGGAGCCCAGGATTCGAACCTGAACGAGCTGCTTCAGAGGCAACCACGCTGCCGGTTACATCAGCTCCCAATGTGGCCGGCGGAGCCGCGCAGGCCACCAGATCACGTCCCGTTGGTCGACAAGCGTGGACGTTGGAGCGGCTGCGGAGAGTCGAACTCCGATGTTCGCCTCGGCAAGGCGACGCTCTGCCGTTGAGCTACAACCGCATCGAGCCTCCGGAGGGACTCGAACCCTCAACCTGCGCCGTACCGTGGCGCCGCTCCACCGCGTGAGCTTCGAAGGCGTGAGGTACCTCGGGCGGGGGTCGAACCCGCGCTGTACCGGGTTTGAGCCGGTCGCCTCTCCCGCTGGGCTACCGAGGCGGGAGCTGGGGAAGCAGGGCTCGAACCTGCACAAGCGGGGTCTCCGTCTCCCGGGCCAAAACCGGGCGTGTTGCCAGTTACACCATTCCCCAACGTGGAGCGGTAGCGAGGACTCGAACCCCGTCCGGCAGCTTGGAAGGCTGCGGCTCTACCAGGTGAGCTACTACCGCGTGACGTAGCCGATGCGGGACTCGAACCCGCTTTGCCGGGCTGAGACCCCGGCGGCCTACCCATAGCCGAATCGGCCTCATGTGCTCTCCCCAGGAATCGAACCCGGACCTCGCCCTCTTCAGGGGCACGCGCTTCCGGTTACGCCAAGAGAGCACGAATCTTGATCTCTATGCAACTTCGGCTCGAACCCGGAGCCTTTCGGCGTGCCACGCCGACGCTCCAACCCCAAACGTCGGGAACCGGGGAGTCGAACCCCGCGCTTCCTGATCCCAAATCAGGTCCGGTCACCGTGCCGGTCGCTCCCGATGCCCCGGCCAGGCCGCACGCCGAAGCGCCGGCGGGACCGGGGACTTGTACACCATCCACTGTGGAGTTGCCAACCATCATGGCCGCCGGCGTGGCCGGGGCCGAGCACGGGTGGAAGGAGTTGAACCCTCAACGCGCGGTTTTGGAGGCCGCTGCTCTACCTGGTTGAGCTACACCCGTATGGAAGCTGGTCCGGAATGCCAAACGCCGCCCTGTCCGGGTCCCGGTGGGCGGCGTCCATGTCACGCGATGACTCGCGTTAGGTACGCCACCTGCCCAGGCGCGACTCCTCGGCGTCGGTCGGGTTGATGAGCCGCCCATAACTGGGCACGCCCGTGTGACCGCGCGGTATGCACCGCTGCGGTTGCTGGGCCTGCCACAAGCTCACGGGTCGTTCCTCTCGATCAGTCTGGGTCTGTAGTCACGGTAGGGCTTCTGCTCACCATACGGCAACGCATTTATTCCGGCATCGTATTCCGGGTCGTGAGGTCCCGGCCGATCGGCGATCCGGTGGCACTCCGGCCCGGTGCCGCGGCTACGACGTGGCGCGCGATGTCCCGCTGCCGCTTGGCCTTGTTGCCAACGATCCGGACGGCGATCTCTACTCGTCCACAGTGGACTGCGGGCGGCTCTTGGTCATGCGGCGACCGGCGCCCGGGACCGAGGCGCGACCCACGGCCGGCACCAGCTCGGCGTGGGTGTTGGTCAGCGAACCCCACGGGTCACGGCAGGCGTACTCGCGGCTGGTGAGGATGGGCTTGCCCTGCGGATCGTGGACCACCGGCCGGCCGCAGTGCCGGCACGGGCCGGGCCGAGGGTTCACCGCTGTACCGCCTTCGGCGCGAGCAGCATCGGCGCGAGCAGCATCGGCGCGAGCGCGCGCCACACGGCGTCGTCCAGGTCGTCGTCATCCACATCGGCGGCGAGACGGGCGACGTCGGCGGGGCCGAGGGCGGCGAACAGGTCGACCAGGTCCCGCCACGGCGGAGCGCTCTGTGGCGTCTCGTGCCGCTGCATGCCACCTCCCTGGCGGTATTGGGGAAGGGGCGCAACGCCGCGGACCCGGGAGCCATGCCCACCGGTGCGTCGCGCCCCTTCGGTCGCCCACCGCCGCGGAGTCGCAGACTCGGCACAGCGGCGGGGACCTGGCACCGACCGTAGGCGCGGCGTGACGCGGCTCGGAAGCTGGCGGCTGTCCGCTAGCTGTCCACTGCTGTCCGCGGACACGCCGAGCCAACAATGGCCGTGGGTCGATGCGCCTCGAACGCCTCACGCAGCCTTGCCGCCCGCTCGACGCCGGCCCGCTCTACGCCGGCCACCACCTCAGCGGCGCGCCAATAGTTGCTCGGCACCAGCGTTCCCGCTGCGATCGCCACCTCTGCGGTCGCCGCAGCCTCATCCGGCTGCCCGACGCGTAGCAACGCAAGAGCCAGGTCGACGCGAGCCAACGCGGCACGCCGCAGCCGGGGCGGACCGTCGGCGGGCTTCTCCATTTGCGTCACCACCGCTCGCGCAAAGTCTACTGCGGCAGGGTCTCCGACCCACGCCAGCGTGGTTGCGGTGTACCACAAGGCCTTGCCTGGGTCGTAGCGGTAGTGATGTTCGGGACGGTCCGGTCTGGATAGCGGCGACACCAGCTTGTCCAGCCGACCGAGTACCCTGCGCGTACCCGCTGCATCGCCCAGTCGAGCAACCGCCCGACCCTCCTGCGCCATGGCCTGGATCAGCGCCGAGCTACCCCGGGGAGCCAGGCGCTGAGCCTCCTGCGACAGCTTCACGGCTCGCCGGTAGTTGCCGTCGCCGAGCAGGCTCCACGCCTCGGTCTCCCGGCACCACGCCTGGATCTCCGCGTGCTCGGCGTGCTCGGCCAATTGCCGGGCCGTGGTCAACCAGGCCCGCCCCGCGGCGTCGCGACGCAAATCGATGTCGACGGTGGCACCAACCAGGGCCAGCCAGCCACCGACGACCATCAGCCGGCGACGCTGGGCGAGCGTTGCGCGGGTGTCGATGAGCTGGCCGATGTACGCCAGGTGCTGCTGTACCCGCGGCCGCAGTTCGATCGCTGGAACCCTGGCGTACGCGACGGCCAGTTCGTCGGCGGCCAGCTCCAGCCGGTCGAGGGTCTCAGCGCTTACGTCTGATGTGGCGACTCGCCGGGCCAACTCCAGCGCCTCCACCTCACCATCGTCGATACGTGGCGATTCGCCAGCCGCATGCACAAGGCCGGTTAGTTGGCCGCCGGCCTGCAGAGCGACGTCGAGTCGTTCGGCGACCTCCATCGAGGGCTGCTTGGATCCTGTCTCCAGTTCGTGCAGGTAGCTCTTGCCGTACACGGCTCGCCTTGCCAGGTCGCGCAACGAGAGCCCGCGGTCTGCGCGCAACTGGCGCAGTGTGGCAGCGAAGCGTGGGTCAACGACGGAACGCTGCACTGAGGCACCTATCCCGGAGTAGAGGTCCGGTGGCGGGGCGCCGGCCTCTACCCGGCGCCCGCCGTGCCTTCGACGGTACCCGTCCAAGGTGTACCCCAGGCGGCGTGGGGCCGTTCTCGTCACGGGCCGCGGGAGCTGGCCGTACGCTCGCCGGCGGTCGCGTGCCACGAAGACGCCACAGACGGCCGCGTCATGGTGCACGCCGGGTTGCCGGTCGCCGGGGAGCGCGATGGCCGTCATGAGTTCGCGATCGTCGATCTGCCGCCGTGCGGCAGGCGGCGACGATCGTGCACCGGGGTCCAATAGAACCCGTGATGCCCAGCCATGAAACGCTGGCACGCTGGATCGACGCCAATGCGTACCGGAACTGCAAGAGCCGGTCGTACCGGCCTGAGGAGGGACGACGTGGAAGCGCTGTGGTACGAACCGGCGAGGGTGCTGGCGGATCGGTTGCGGCGTCGCGAGCTGACGGCCACCGAGGTCCTCAACGCCTGGATCGAGCGGATCGAGGAGCACAACCCCTCGCTCAACGCGGTCGTCTCGGTGGACTTCGACCGGGCTTGTGACGCCGCCGCCGCAGCGGACCGGGCGCTCGCGCTGGGCGATGCAACCGGGCCGCTGCACGGTGTCCCCATGGTGCTGAAGGACGGGCACGACGTCGCCGGTTTGCGTACCACCGTTGGCTCCGAGCTCTTCGACCGGATCGCTGAGGGGGACGGCACGGTAGCCGCCCGGCTGCGTGCGGCCGGCGCGATCATCGTGGGCCACAGCAACGTGCCGCCGTTCCTCGCCGACTACCGGACCGACAACCCGATTTTTGGTCGTACCAACAACCCTTGGGATCGGGGCCGCACACCCGGCGGCTCCAGCGGCGGTGCCGCGGCCGCACTGGCGGCGGGGTTGACGCCGATTGAGGTCGGTTCGGACCTCGCCGGCTCGCTGCGGTTGCCGCCGCATTTCTGCGGGGTCTACGGGCTGAAAGCCACCGAACACCGGGTGCCGACCACCGGGTTCTTCTCTCCCCCGCACGGCACGCCCCGGTCGGTGCGAGTTCTGGGCTCGCTCGGGCCGATGGCGCGCGACCTGGGTGATCTCGAGCTGGTCCTGCGGGTGATCGCCGGCCCGGACGGGCAGGATACCGATGTGCCGCCGGTGCCACTGGCAACCCTCACCCGATGCCGGCTGGCTGGGCTGCGGCTGGCAATGGCTTCCGCACTACCCGGTACGACGGTGGCGGCGAGCCTGCGCGCCGAGGTCGAGCGCGTCGCGGCGCAGGCCTCCGATGCCGGGGCGCGGGTGGTGCGGGAGCTGCCGAGCGTCGACTGGGCAGAGCTACAGCTCTTCGGCGAGCTGATGACCGCGGTCACCGGGGTGTTCGACCCCGGCGCCCAGCTCAGTGCCGAGCACCGCAGCCTGGCCTGGTACCTCGCGGCGCTGGACCGGCGCGACCGGTTCATCAGCGCCTGGGAAACGTTCTTCGAGGGGCATGACGCGCTGATCCTCCCGCCGGCGACGACTACCGCGTTCCACCACGACACCACCGGGTACGCCGAGCAGGGCCGCCTGATGGTCTTCGCCAACCTCGCCGGCCTGCCCGCCCTGACCATGCCCGCCGGTCTCGACGAGGACGGCCTACCGATTGGCGTCCAGATCGTCGGGCCGCGGTGGTCGGAGACGCGGCTGCTGGAGATCGCCGCCGCGCTGGAGGAAGCCGGCATCCTGCCTGGGTTCGTCAAGCCCCCCGGATACTGACATCGGACCTTCAGATCAGGCCGTGGCGCAGCGCGTACGCCACGGCGTGGCATCGGTTGCGCAGGTGCAGGCGGGTCGTGACGTCGTGCAGGACGTTCTTGACGGTGCGTTGGGAGTACGACAGCTTGGTGGCGATCTCGGCGGTGTCCAGCCCATCGGCGACCAGCCGCAGCACCTCGATCTCGCGTTCGGCCAACCCGGCGAAGGTGAGGCCGCGCGGCCACAGCACCCGGCGCTGCAGGTGACCTACCTGGTCGAGGAGCCGGCCCAACAGGTCGGGTGGCACCGCCCCTTCACCGGCCGCCGCGGCTCGGATCACGGTGACAAGCCGCTCCGGCGTCGCCTCGGCGCGGCGCAACAGCCCGGCGATCCCGGCCTCCGCCGCCGCAACAAGGTCGCTGTCGTCGACCTCCGCCACCACGAGGACCGGCCGTGAGCCGCCACGCTGCAGCGTCCGCAGCACCTGGATGGTGCGCTCACAGATCCGGTCGCGGACCACGACCGCCACCGCGGCCGAGTCGGGCTCGGCGCCATCGAGGATCCGTACCTCGGGCCGGCGACGTAGCTGGCTGGCCACGCCGGCCTGGGATATCGGGTCATCCGCCTGGACATAGACCGCGATACGTTCCATGTTGCCCCCCGGGCCATACTTCAACCGCAGACGCGTTGCGGGTTGCGCGCCCATGGTGCTATGAGTCGTGTCTTACCGGCGGATTCCCGGACGGCAAGGCGGCACCGGCCGGGATCGGGCTGGTCAACGGCGTTCGCCCGCGGTGTGTGTCCGGAGGCGTCCGGGCGCGGGACACACCGCCGCCCGAGGGGGTGGCGGAGCCTGCGGCCAGCGGGGCGCGACGGGTGGCAGGGGAAAGGCAGTACGGGTGAGTGGCCCAGGCCAGCAGGCACTGATCCGGTTCGTCGACCAGCTGAGCCGGCTGCGGCAGCTGGCGGGCTCGCCGTCGTTGAACGAGCTTGTCGCGTTGAGCGCCGGCTACGAGTGGCCGCTGCGCCGTTCAACGATCAGCGACAAGCTCAACGCCCGCTCATTGCCGGAGTGGGACTTCGTGGTCTCGTTCGTCAGCGCTTGCCGGGAACACGCCGAGAAGGCCGGCATCACGCTCCCGGCCGACGCGGCAGACCTGGCTGGCTGGGATACCGTGCACTGGCGCCTGCTGCAGGCCGTTGACGACGTTCACCGCGACCGGCGGCTGGCCGCCACGGCCCAGGTCGAGATCAGCCGCCGCGCCAGCCGCGTACCCGTGCCGCCGCCGGCAACCCCGACCGAGCCGCACCGGCCGGTGCCACGGCAGCTGCCGGCCGCGATACGCCACTTCGCCGGGCGGGCCGGGGAGCTTTCGGCATTGACCGGTCTGCTCGACGAGGGCACCCGGGTCGGCGGCACGGTGGTGATCTCGGCGATCGCGGGTACCGCCGGCGTCGGCAAGACCGCCTTGGCCGTGTACTGGGCGCACCGGGTGGCCGACCGGTTCCCCGACGGACAGCTGTACGTTGACCTGCGCGGCTTCGACCCGAGCGGGTCACCGGTGAGCTCGGCGGAGGCGGTGCGGGGGTTCCTGGAGGCGCTGGGCGTGCCGGCGCAGCAGATTCCGGCCAGCCTGCAGGCGCAGACCGGCCTGTACCGCAGCATCCTCGCGGAGCGGCGAGTCCTCCTGGTGCTGGACAACGCCCGCGATGTGGAGCAGATCCGTCCAGTGCTGCCCGGCTCGCCGGACTGCCTGGTGGTGGTGACCAGTCGCAACCAGCTCACCGGGCTGGCCGCCGAAGGCGCCCGCCCGATCGTGCTGGACCTGTTGTCCACCACGGAGGCGCGTACTCTGCTCGACCGCCATCTGGGAACCGCCCGTACGTCCGATCATCCGGAGGCGGTCGCCGAGATCATCACGTTGTGCGCGCGGCTGCCCCTGGCGTTGAGCATCGTGGCTGCCCGTGCCGCCGCGTACCCCCGCTTCTCGCTGGCCGACCTCGCCGGCGAGCTGCGGCGCAGCGGTGGTCTGGACGCCTTCGACGGCGGCGACAGCGCCACCAACGTACGGGCCGTGTTCTCCTGGTCCTACCGGCAGCTGGACCCCGCCGCGGCCAGGATGTTCCGGTTGCTCGGGCTCCACCCCGGCCCGGACCTCAGCACTGCCGCGGCGGCCAGCCTGGCCGGCGTACCCGTCCGGCAGGCCCGCTCCCTGCTGGCCGCGTTGACCCGGGCGCACCTGGTCACCGAGCGCGCCCCGGGCCGGTACGCCTTCCACGACCTACTCCGCGCCTACGCGACCGAGCTGGCCGAGGACAACGAACACGACACCGACCACGAACACGACACCCACGCCGCGCGGGACCGGGTCCTCGACCACTACCTGCACACCGCTCACACGGCCGCGACCATCCTGGACCCGCTGCGCCAGCCGCTCGCCCTGGACCCGATGCGCCCCGGCGTGACGGTCGAGGACATCGCCGACCACGGGCAGGCGCTGGACTGGTTCACCGCCGAGCATCGGGTGCTCATGGCGGTCATCAACTATGCCGCCGGCGCCCGGTTGGACACGCAAACGTGGCAGCTGGCTTGGGCCTTCGCCGACTTCCTCGACCGGCGAGGGCACTGGTACGAGCTGGTAAGCACCCAGACCGCGGCCCTGCACGCCACCGAACGGCTCGCCTACCGGCCGGGACTGGCTCGCGCGCACCGTTATCTCGGCCGGGTCCACACCCGCCTCGGCCACTACGACGAGGCCCGATCCCATTACCAGCACGCCCTTGACGCGTTCGGGGAGCTCGGCGACCGGACCGGCCAGGCGCACACCCACCACAGCCTGTGTGTGGTGTACGAGCGGCTAGGCCGCCACGAGGATGCGCTCAGCCACGCCCAGCAGGCCGTCGACCTGTACCGCGCCGTTGGCAACCAGGCCGGTGCCGCCCACGCCCTCAACACGGTCGGTTGGTCCTACGCCCAGCTCGGCGACCACGGGCAGGCCCTCACCTACTGCCTTCAGGCGATGGACCTGCTCAAGGAGCTCGGCGACCGCCACGGGCAGGCCCTCACCTGGGACAGCCTCGGCTATGCCCACCGCCACCTGGGCCACCGGCGCCAGGCCATCGCCTGCTACGAGCGCGCCCTGGAGCTGTTCCGCGACGTCGGCGACCGGTACGGCGAAGCCGAGACGCTCATCGACCTCGGCGATGCCTACCTCGCCACCGGCGACCGCGAACCCGCCGGTGATGCCTGGCGACAGGCGCTGGACATCCTCGACGCGATCGACGAGTCCGACGACTCCCACGCCGAACGAGTCCGCGCCAAGCTCGGGCAGCTGGCTACCGCCGAGCGCGACCGGCCCGGCGCCGCCGGCCGTCGCCAGCCGGCCGATCGGGCGTAGTGCCGCGTCAGCCTCCCCCGGGAGCTTCACGGCGCTGCGCAGCGAGCGGTCGGCGCCGGTCGTGTCGTCCACCACGGTGACCGGTCCGTGCAACCGGGACGGTACGCGCGGCTGGCGCGCGAAGTCCTTCATGTCGGTCCGGTTCGGCTGCGGGATGAAGAACGGGTCGAAGGCCAGCTCCACGGTCTGCGCGACGTTCCAGCTCGTGGTCGTGAACGTCGTGACGGCGACGAGGCGGTTGACCGAACGTACCCCGGTCGGCAGTGCCGGCAGGACGTGCTCGGCGGTGAGCTCGAGGACGTTGTCCTTGGTCGCGTTGGTGCCCCGGATCACGGCGATCTTGAAGTCACCGGCGCCTTCGATGCGGATGCGCTGACCTTCCAGGAAGCCCGCGGCGAGCCAGCTTCCGCCGTCGGTACGGGTCAGCCGGTTGCGCACCGGGTCGAAGCTCACCTGGCCGGTGAACGCGGCGGGGCTGCCCAACGGCTGGAACCCTACGCCGACGACGAAGCCGTCGAAGATGACCGCCGTGGTGAGGGTGATCCTGGTGTCGGTCACCGTGGCGATCGTGTAGTCGCCCGCGTTCGGGCTGCCGATGATGCGCAGCCCACCTCCGGCCACGAAGCCGTCGGCGAGCCAGCTGCCGGTGTCCCGGGTGATGGTCTTGCCGGAGAAGGTCGCGTTGATGACGATCGGGGGCAGCGTGCCGGTACCGCCCATGGGCTGGAGGGTCACGGGCACACCGTTGATGCTCTTGATATCGGTCTGCCCGTCGGTCAGCAGTGAGATCGTCACGTCACCGACCGGTTTGCGGCTCAGCCGCAGCGCGTACGTGTCAGTCAGCCCCGGGGCGACCAGCGTGGAGCCGTTGCTGGGAACGACGATGATGCTCGCCGTGTCGTCATCGAGCACCTCGACCGCGAGCGCCTGGTCGGCGAAGGTGAACGCGCTGTCCGTGGTGGCGGTCCCCCGCTTGAAGGTGACCACGGTGCTGCCGGGAGCCTCGGTGGTGGTGTCCTGCTTGGCCTTCAGGACGATGCGTACCGGCGAGCTCCAGTTGGCCGTGGTGAACGTGATCGTCTTGGCGGTGGCGTTGAACCGGCTGTCGCCACTGGACAGCACGATCTCCGAGTCGCTGAGCACCAGCTGGACCACGACTATCTTGCCGGCGGCCGGCGCCTTGGTCAGCTGGATGGTGACCTCGTCGTTGATCGCCACCGAGCCGTCGCCTTCCAGAACCGAGCTGCGAGTGTCCTCTGTGGACGTACCGGGCTCGACCTCGATGACCACCACGCCGGGGCGGTCGTTGTCGCGGACCAGCGCCTCGACGTTGCGTACCGCCACGTGGTCGAAGGCGGGGTCGGCGGAGCCGGTGCTGTGGCTGATCGCCACGACCCGCTCCCCCTCGCCCAGCTGGTCGTCGACGGCGGTGACGTTGACCGTCTGCGCGACGTTCCAGCTGGCGGTGGTGAAGACGAGCACGATCGCGCGCCGGGCCGGCCCGCCGCCGGTGGAGACGAGCAGCGTGTCGCCGCCCGACTGCTCCTCCTGCAGCAGAGCGGAGGCGGCGGAGACGGTGACGTAGACGGTGCTGGTCGGTGCCTGGGCGAGCCGGACGGTGTACGAGTCGGTCGTCGCGCCCTCGCGTACCGCCGTCCGGCCGCCCGACTCCGTGATGATGACCAGGCCCGTGGTCCGGCCCGCCACGTTAAGGTCGAGACCCGGGTATGCCAAGCCGTCGTAGCCCGGGTCGTACAGGGCACGCGTCACGTGGTTGACCACACCGCTCGCGCCTTCGAGCTCGCGCGTCACGATGTCGCTCGGCACGTCCCGGCCGACCTCGATCTTGTCGATGCCGGTACCGCCGATGACCTTCGTTGCGACGCCGGACTGGGTACCGAGGACCGAGAACGCGTCGTCGCCCTCCATCGCGTCGACCTCAAGGCTCTCCACAGTGGACAGCCGTACGTCCAGACCCGCGCCCAGGACCCCCCGCTCGATGACGGCGATCCGGTCGGCGAACTCGGTGCCGAGCACCACCAGCTTGTCAGCGCCGGGCGCGCCACCGGTGCCGCCGCCGTCCACCGAGACGGGTCCGCTGACGTGATAGCGCACCTGGTTCTCGTTGCCGCCGCTGCGCACGTCGGTCGGCCGTCCGGCCACGAACCCGGTGCCGAGGACCGGCCGGGCCGCCCCGTTCACCAGCACGATCACATCGTCCAGGTACGTGTCGGTGGTGTGCGCGTCGGCCGCGTTGACCACCCCGTCGCCGTTGCGGTCAACCGTGGGATGGTCGATGTCGTTCACGTCGAGCCGGCCGTCGCCGTTGGCGTCGGTGTCCACCACCGCGGCGAGGGCGAATGCGCGTACCTCGACACTGTCGTCGCCGTCGTCGCCCTCGATACGCAGCTCGGCGTGGCTGGCGTAGACGGTGACCGTGTCCTTGCCGGAGTCGCCGCGCACCAGCAACGGGGCGCTGCCGCCGGGGCTCAGCCAGCCACGGGTGGTCGCCACCAGCTCCGGGAAGACGTCGGCCGGCGGGAGAAGCCCTTCGACCGTGTCGCGGCGCAGCCCGTACAGCTGGCCGACCTGGAACTGGTCGACGCCGCCACCACCGTCCACTGTGGTGATCGCGCTGTTGTCGTCGACGGCGAAGTAGTCGTTGCCGCCCAGTCCGTAGACGCTCAGCCGGCCGTTGAGTGCGGCGTCGTAGTTGACCCGCTGCACCTCGGCGGGCGCATTGCTCGGGTCCAGATCCCGGTGCAGCGCGAGAGCGCCGTGCAGCAGCGCCACATAGGCCGGCCGGTCCGCGCTCTCGCCGGGAATCGAGGTGGCCCGCCGCAGCAGGAAGATGTCGTCGACCGGCGCGGTCTCGGCGACCGTGCCCGCGTCGCGGCCGAAGACCTGCAACGAGTCCGCGCCATCGCCCGGCGCGCCGGTGTCCAGCACGTTGATGACGTAGTTGCGCGGCGAGCCCTGGCTGCCTGTGGTCGTGACCACGTACTTGTCCCCTTGGCCTTGCCCGTCCAGGGTCAGCGTGTGACCCGCAGCCACGTTCATCGTCGGCAGCTGGGCGACGCTCAGGACGTCCTCACCGTTACCCCCGAAGGCCCGCGTCTTGCCGCCCAGCACCGTCTGGTCAAACAGCACCGTGTCAGCGTCGGCGTTACCGAAGACGCGGGTCAGGAAGCTCAAGCCCGGGGTTATCGAACCGCGCAGCGTGATGGCCGCGCCGGTACCCGCATCGAGGTTGACGTCGTCGCCGAAGATGTCGATCCGGTTACCGGCAAGGATCTCGCTGTTGGCGTCGGTGGTGATGTCGTCGCCGACCCGCAGCTCCACGAACCCACCGGCGGCGATGCGACCCTTGGGTACGGTGAAGACCAGGCCCTCACCGAATCGCGCGGAGCCCGAGGCCAGCAGCGCGAGGTCCTCGTCGACGCGGGCGGCGCTCTCTCTTACGGTCAGCCGGATGTCGGAGCCGAACGCCTCCGCCAGCACGAGATTGAGCGTGCCGGCCGTCTCGGTCACGAAGATGGCGCCATGCGCGATCAGGCCCACGTCGCCGGCGGCGCCCCGGGAGGAGTCGATCTCCAGGTCGTTCGTGCCGTCGGGCGCGCCGATCGAGCCGTCGCCGGTGAACAGGTCGATGCTGTTGCCGCTCACGCCGACCGACGTGGCACCCAGGCCGTTGTTGCGACCGTCCACAATGGAACCTGTCGAGCTGGCCAGGCAGACGTCCCCGTCGGTGTCGACGGTGTCCACCGGCAGATCCTCGCTGACCTCGGTGAGGAAGACCCCGGCACTGCTCGACCCGGCGGTGTCGAAGGCGCGCAGCACGCCGAGCGCCAAGGAGTCGGTCGAGTCGACGTCGACCTCCAGGTGGTCGGCCGCGGTACCGATGCCGCCGAGGCCACCGTCGGTACCGGCCATCATCGTGATGTTCTCGCCGCTCACGTCGGGCTCCACGGTCGTACCGCTGTCGTGGTCGGCGTCCACGATCATCCGGCCGGAGCTGAGCGTCACGTCGGCGAACGTCGATTGGATGCGCCCGACCCGCAGGTCACCCTTGCCGGGTTCCTCGGTGGCCACGATGGCGCCGTTGGTCAGGAGGTCCACCTTGCCGTCGCCGTCGGCGACCGAGACAACCGCGCCGGTGTCCAGGTCGTTGAGCGTGGCATCCACGTCGGTGTGCACGGTCAGCGCCACGCCCGATTGCGGCGTCATGGACTGATGGATGTTGATGTTGCGGCCGGCGCGCACGTCCGCGAAGGTCCACTGTGAGTTGATCACAGTCTTGAGGAACCCGAAGGCGCTGATCACGGCGTCGGCGGGGTTGGGCTCGTCCGGCCGGAAGTGGTTGGTGTAGGCCATGCTGTCGGGCGGCAGCGGGCCGGAGTCCGGTGGGGTCGGGTTCGGGTCGAACAGGTTCACCAGGACCTGACCCATGTTGCCGAAGTCGACGCCCTGGACGCTGTCGGTGATGAGGATGTCGATGTCGCGGCCGGCCCGCACGGACTCGGCGGGGACGACGAACGGATCGGTGAGCGGCACGAGCTCGCGGCGGACGCCGGACAGGTTGAGCACCACGTCGACGCCCGCCTCGGCGAGCAGGTTGGGCGCGTGCCGCACCCCGGCAGCGTCGCGGTACTGCACCAGCTCGCCGACGATCGCCTCGCGCCCCCGTTCGGGGTCGACCCCATCGGCGAGCCCGATCGAACCCAGGTCGGCGTCCAGCTCCAGGATGTTGGTACGGATGATCGCCTCGCGGTCGAAGCGGAAGCCGACCCGGATATCGCCCCGATCGTTCTCCACCAGGGTGCGGCCGATCGGGTTGCGGATGTCGGCGTCGATGAGGACGGCGGAGCTCGCCACACCCGGTACCGGCTGCAGGTTGCGGATCTCCACCTGCGTGACCGGGAAGATGTGCTTGATGTCGAGCTCGAACGTGGTGCCCGGGCTGGTCGGGTCGAGCGAGGTGCCGAACGGCGGCACGGCAACCGGTCCGGGGATGTTGTCGGCGGTGATGTCAACCCGCGCCCTGGTGCCCAATGGCGCGGACGAGTTGGCGACATCGATGATCTCGGTGACCAGGGTCTTGGGCGAGAAGTTCGTGATGTGGACGAAGGTGAACGCCTCCGGGACCTCCAGGACCATGGCGTTGCCCCACACGACGCTCGGCGGCGGGCCGAACTCGTCACGGCCGCCCGGGTCGTTCGCGGTGAAGCGGACGTGTCCGGCGGGTGCGTTGTACCTGATGTCCTGTACGCGGATCACGTTGCCGGCGATGGTGTCGCCGAGACCATAGGCGACGCCGTTCTCGTCGCGTACCGCGATGTTGACCATCTTGGTGATGCGCCCGGTCCGGTCGACCTCCAGCTCCGGGTCTGCCGCGCCGAGCATGACGACACGCGACTCCCAGAAGATCAGCCGCTGTGGCGTGTACCCGCCCTCATGGTTGGAGTTTTCCGGACCGATAGTGGCGCCACTTTCGAAGAAGTCGATGTGGAACCGGTCGAACGCCTGGGTCGCGTTGACCGACAGGTCCGCCGTGGTGACCGTGGCCCCGACCAAGCCGATCACCTGCGCCGTGGTCTGGTAGAACCCGCGCCCGAACACGCTGGTGGAACCGAGGAAGCAGCTGCAATCGGCGAACGCGTTCGGGTGCACGTCGACGTGGGAGTAGCGGGCCTGCACGACAGTGGTCGCGGTGCCGAGGATCCGGGCCCCGCCCTGCAGCACCACCACGGCCGAACCGCCCACGAACACGTTGGCGTCAGCGTTGAGGACCGCGCCACCCGCCGTGCTGGTCGCTTGAGCGAACGAGCTGGCGCTCATCGGATCCACGGCCGAGTCGAGCACGACGTTGGCTCCGGTCAGCACGGCGTGCCCGAGGATGTCGACCCGGGTCTCGGCCACCTGCGCCGTCCCGATGAGCAGGTTCGCGTCGGAGTCCGCGTCGGCGATGATGCCGCTGGCATTGGCCCGGCTGTCGGCCACGCCGTTGACGACGGTACGGGCGCCGACCAGCAGCGTCGCGCCGGCCGTGACCGTACCGTCGACGCTGGTCGTCGTCGTGTAGCCCAGGTCGGTACCGGCCTCGGCACCCGCGCCGCCGAACAGGCCGATCTTCGTGGGCGCGGCCGCGGAGACACCGTTGACCTCCGAGCCCGAAGCGAGAGTGATGTCACCGGTCGCCGTGAGCTGGGCGCCCTGGACCACGACCACCCGGCTGTTCGTCGAGGCCACCGCGGTGGTCGACGCTCCGCCGATCGCGAGCAGCGCACCGCCTCCGTTGCTGGAGTCGCCCCGGCTGTTGACCACCGCATCGGTGGTCACCGAGATCCGGCCGGCGCGAAGCGTGGCGGCCTCGACGATCGCCTCCACGGTCGCCCGCGCCGTGGCGGTCGCGGTGGCGCGTCCGAACTGGGCCAGGGAGAAGGCTTTGCCGGCCGCGGACGCCGTCGTGGTGCGGTCGCCGGACGGTGCGCCGACGAAGCTGGGTGCGCTGAGGATGAGCTGGTGGGTACCGGGCGAGGTGCCGGTGAGGTCGATGACGAGGCGCTGCTGCTCGTTGACACCGGGGCCGGTCAGATCCAGACCATCGCGGGTGAACCGGTGCGGGCCGCCGGTGAGCGCACCGGGGTTGAGCGACAACGGGGTACCGCCGGCGGTGCTCGCCAGCTGGAACGAGTTGGCCGTGCGGTTGACCACGAAGTACGCGCCGCCGTCGATGAGGTTGGGCAGTGGGGCGTTGATGGGGCGCTGCAGCGTGTGCTGGACCCCGCGGCCGGTCGCGCTCTTGTCCGGGTTGAGCGCCAGTGCCGGGCCGCCCGGCGTCGCGGCGAGCCGGATCCGGCGGGCGTCCACCCGGATCGCGAAGTACGTGGTGCCCGACACCAACCCGCCGATCGCCGGCCCGGTGCCGTCGTTGCGGTAGACCAGCGGCTGGCCGGTCTGGATGCCGTGGTCTTCGAGCACCCGGTCGTGGTTGGCGTCAACGATGAGGTAGATGGTGTCGTTGTTCTCGGTCACGATCTGGCCGTTCGGACCGAGGACCGGGTTGAGGGAGGCGTCGACCTGGGCGTCGACCAGCATGCTGGTGAACGACCCGGCCAGGGGGCCGAGCGAGCGGTAGGTCACCGGGTCGCCGTTGCTGAACGAGTTGGCCGCGTTGACGGTGTTCCCGTTGATGGACGTACCCGGCGCGGTGACCGTCGTCGGCGGGGTCGCCGGGTCGAACAGCTTGATGGTGAAGTCGTCGATCTTCGTCACCTGGTACCGGTGACCCGGGATCAGCCCGCCGACCGGCGCCCCGCTCGCGAAGTAGAACACCGGGTCGCCCGTCAGCAGGTGGTGCGGGGTACCGAAGGTGATCGTGTCGGTGTCCGGGTTGACCGCCAATCCGGTGAACGCCGCGCCCAGCTGCACGGTCACCGTGTTACCGGCCGGGACAACCACCCCGTACTGCCGGCCGTCGGTCAAGCCACCGATCGGCGTCAGACCGCGGGCGTCGTAGGCGACCGCGTCGCCGGTGGACAGGCCGTGCGGCACCGCGAAGGTGATGCTGTTGCCGCCGGGATCGTCACTCGTATCGACGCCACCGGTGGCCGGGTTGAGCGGGCCGCCGTTGAAGGTGTTGTCGCCGTGGCTCGGTGCCCGGTTGTGCGTGGCGCTGATCTCGATGAGCCCACCCGCGTCGAGCCGGGCGCCGGTCGCCACGGTCGTGCGTACCGTGCCGTTGCTCGATGCGTTCGACGCGAAGAACGGGACGGTGACCAGGCCGATGTTGCTGCTGTTCGCCGACGAGTCGGCCTCGGTGGTACCGAGGGATTTGGCGCCGATGTCCGCGGTCACGATGACGACCGAGCCGGCCGCGCCGATGGTCGTGTCGACGGTTGGGTCGGCGTTGGCCGTCGTCGTCAGCGAGTCCACGTTGATGGCGCCGATCGAGGTGTTGTCGAGGTTGGCGGTCGCGGCGTCGACGCCCTCGGCCAGGACGGTCACCGACCGCGCCCCGGCTGTCTCGGTGGGGCCGATAGCGACGCGGACGTTGCCGAGCAGCTCGGCGTGCGTGTGGCTGGTGTCGGTGGCGGTCGGGTTGGCCACCGGGACGTTCACCACGCCGATGCTGGGGCCGTCGACGGTTGCGGTGGCACTGTTCGTACCGGTCGCCCGGACCAGGACCACCGCCGCGGGCGAGGCGATCTCGGCGGTGCGGCCGACGCTGGCGGTGACGGCCGTCGCGGTACGGGCCTCCGGCGACGAGCTCGACACGGCCACGATGCCGATGTCGACGACACTCGCGGTCGCGGAGGCGCCTGCGGTACCGATGGCCTCGATCGTGATCGCCGATGCGCCGGTGATCCGGCCGTCGAGAGCCGCGGTCGTACCACCGGAGATGACGGCTCCGGGGTTACGCACGCCGATGTTCACGATGGCGATGGAGCGCGGCTCGGCGAGCGCGGTCGCGGAGTTGTGCGACGTGGCGCGGATCGTCACATCACCCGTGCCCTCGATCGAGGCGCCCGCGGTCACCCGCGCCTCGGCGGTGGCGCCGGCGACGATCTCGGCGAGCGCACCACCGCCGCCGTCGATGTGTACCGCCGCGGCGGCGACCACCAGGGTCGAGGCGTCGGCGACGTTGACGATCTCGGATTGGACGGTCACCGACCGCGCCTGGGTGATCCGGCCGTCGAGCCGAGCCCGGGTGGTGGCGGCGAGGGTGGCGGTCGTGCCGAGCAACGAGATACCAACCACGGTGCCGGAGAACATCTTCGCCTCGGCGGTCGCCACGTTGCCCTGCGCGTGCGGGCCGGCGCTGATGACGACCGCGCCCGGGATCGTTACCAGCCCCGTCGCCCCGACCAGTGCCTCGGTCACCGCCGCTTCGTTGACCAGCGCGAAGGCGTGGGCGCCGCTGACGCCGACCACCGACAGGTTGATGACCGTGACGTTGGCCGTGGCGCCGTTGTCGGCGAGCGCGGTCACGTTGAGCGCGGCGGCGCCGGTGATCCGGCCGTCGACCCGGGCGCGGGTGGGGGCGGCGACCGTGGCGCGCGGCGTGAGGGACTCGATCGTGACGACGCCGGTCGCACCGCCGGGTGCCGAGGCATCAGTGGTGTTCACCACGTCGGCCTTGACTGTGACGGCGCCGGCGGTGCTGACTGTCGTACCGGCCAGGACCGCCGCCTCGGTGGTCCGGCTCACCGTCGCGATCGAGTCGGTGTCAGGGTGGGCGACGAACCCGGCGCTGAAGTTCAGCGAGCTGGTCGTGGCGCTGTGCAGGCCACCGGCGAGGACGTCGAGCCGGTCCGCGACGACGGTCACCGTGCCGGCCAGGTAGGCGGCGGTGGTTCCCTCCACGCGGGCCTCGGCGTGCATGGACGACAGGGCGAGGATGCTGCCGACGTTGCCGCCGTTGGCGGTGGCCGACGTGGTCAGCCGGGAGTCGGCCTTCACCATGACCCGCCCGCCCATCGCGGTAAGGGTCACGTCACGGGCGTACGCCTGGGTCGTGCCGCGCACGATGGAGAACACGTCAGCGCCGGACACCGCACCGCTGAGGATCGCGCCGGCGATCGAGATCGCCAGGGCGCTCGCGTCGACCACCTGGTCGGCGTCCGCCTCGATCAGGACGCCGGCCTCGGTAGCGGTGATCGTGGAGCCGATGGCAAACGCGGAGACCGTGTTGGTGACGGTGTTGTCCGACCTGGACCGGCCGGATGCGGCGCCCGCGATGAGGCTGCCGGTACCGCTGAGCTCCAGTACCGAGGCGTCGATCCCGGAGCTGTCGCGGGCCTGGACGCGTACCCCGCCCCGGGTCGCGCGTACCACCGAGTCGTCGCGGATGAAGGCCTCGACGGTCGCGGTGGTGTGGTTGGACGAGTGCGCGCCGGCGTCTGCCTGGGCCAGCGAGATGGTCGAGACCGAGATGCCGAGCGCGGCGGCCACCGAGGTGGCGGCGATCCTCGTTGTCGAGGTCGCTTCGACGGCCACCGAGCCGAACACCGACTCCACGAGCGCCCGGTACACCCCGGCCCGCACCACCGAGTTGATGGTGTTGTCGGCCTCGGTCCGGCCGATCCCGCCGGCGGCCGAGGCGAAGGTGCCGCCGGCGATGCTGAGCTCGGCGCCGAACGCCACAGCGTCGATCTTGGCACTGTCGCTGGCGCTGACCGTCACGTTGTCGTCCACCGACGTCACGTGCTGGCCGGCGATCTGGTCGATGTCGCGGATCACCGCCTCGACCGTGTCGTGCATCGAGTTCTCAGTCTGCGCTCCGCCGAGGGTGAACGTCAGGCCGCCACCGGTGCCACCGGCCGCGCTGAGGCCGCCGCCGAGGGCGTACGAGGTGATCGAGCCGTTGGCGGTCGCGGTGACCTGGACCGGTCCGCCCGCGACGATCGTCGAGCGGGCGATGAGCGCCGAGGTGGTGGTGCCGATGTCGTTGACCGCGATGGACTTGGCCACACCGGCCGCCGCGCCGCCACCGGCCGCGCCGCTGATGCTCGCGGCAATGGCGCCGGCGAGAGCGTTGATGCTGGAGCCGTCGGTCGCGCTGACCCGCACCGGCCGCCCACCGCCGCCGGTGACCGTGCTGTCGACGATCTCGGCGTGGGTCGAGCCACTGATGTTGTTGTTGGCGACCGACCCGGCGCCGGTGAAGGAGATCCCGGCGCCCGAGCCGCCGGCCAGCCCGCCGGCCACCCCGATCACGGTTGACTTGACGGTCAAGGCGGACTTCGCGTCGACAGCCACCAACCCGCCGCCGGTGACGGTCGCCGTGTCGATGGCCGCGCGAACGGTGTCGGCGATCTCGTTGTCGCCGAGCGCCCCGGTACCGGCGAAGGCAACCCCTCCACCGTTGCCGGCGCCCACGGCCAGCGCGAGCGAGCCGGACAACGCCGTGATCTTCGCGGCATCGGTCGCCGTGACGGCCACGTCGCCGTTGTCCTCGGTGAGGATCCGGCCGCCGTGTACCAGCGCCTCGATAGTGACCTTGATCGTGTTGCCGGTACCGGAGCCGGCTCCACCGAACGCGGCACCGCCCGCGGTGCCGCCGCCGAAAGCCAGCAGGCCGGCCAGAGCGAGCGCCTTGATGGTCGCGGTGGACTGCGCGTCGACGGTGACATTGTGCGCCTGCTTGTCTGGCGCGGCGTTGCCGATGGTCGTACCGTCGACCACCGCCCGGATGGTGTGGTCGCGGTGGACCTCGCCGACGATCGCGTCACCAATGTGGTTGGACGCCGAGGAGATGCCGACGCCGCCCGAGAGCCCGCCGCCGGCGCCGACGGCACCGGCGATGGATACCGCACCGGCGTCGGCGGAGATGGTTGAGGTGTCCTGCGCGCGGACGGTCACGTCGTGGCCGGGCAGCACGGTACTGGCGAGGATGCTCGCCTCGACGGTGTTGACCACCGTGTTGCCCGACCCGGAGCCGACGCCGTTGAACGCGATCCCGCCGCCGGCACCGCCGTGGAGGGTGGCACCGATGCCGAGCGAGAAGGTGTCGATGTCGGCGTTGGAGGTGGCGGTGACGGTGAGGTCGCCGCCTGCCGTGACGCTCGCGTGGTCGACGATAGCCCGCACGGAGTTGGCCACCAGGTTCGTGGCCATCGCGCCGCCACCGGCGACGCTGACCCCGAAGCCCGCACTGGTCACCAGTGCCAGGGCAGCGGAGGCGGTGTCGGCGTCGATGTGCGAGGAGTCGCTGGCGTTGACCGTGACGCTCGCGCCGGTACCCGTGACGACGCTGGATCCGTTGTGCAGCTGAGCCTCGACCGCGTTGGCGACGGTGTTGTCCGACACCGCTGCGGCGGCACCGAAGGCGACGACACCGCCGACACCGACGGCGCCGGAGCCCATCAGCGCGAGCGAGTCGATGACCGCGGCCGACGTCGCGCTGATCAGCACGGTACCGGCCGGTGATGCCATGGCGCCCAGCCGCGAGCCGTCCACGATCGCCCGGACCGTCTCGGTCACCGAGCTCCTGGCGATGGACGCGCCCACCGCGATGCTGACGGTGCCGCCGATCGCCAGCGCTGCGGCGCCTGCGTCGCCCTTGACGTGCACGGTGTCTTCCGCCTGCACAGTGACCGGGCCGACGGTCGCCAGCGTCACGCCGGTCACCAGCGCCTCGACCCGGTTCGCCACCGTGTTGGTGACTGCCGAACCGGCGCCGGTGAACGTGACACCGGCGGTGCCACCCAAGATGGCGGCCTTGATCCCGTACGCCGTGCCGGTGATGTTCGCCAGCTCCCGAGCCGTAAGAGTCACGCCGCCCGGCGCGACCACCGGCGCGTCGAGCGTGGCCTGGACGGTGTCGGTGATCTGGTTGCTGGCGTACGCCGCGCCGATCGTGATTTCGGCGCCGCCGCTGGTGGCAAGCGTGAGGCCGATGTCGCCGGCCCCGGCCCCGATGATGGCCGCATCGGTGGCGCTGAGCACCACCTGTCCGGTCCCGGCGGAGACCGACACGCCGGTCGGGATCCGGGCGGTGACGGTGTTGCCGATCCGGTTGATCGAGATAGCACCGGCGCCGGTGACGAGCAGACCTGCACCGTCGCCGTTGAGGGTGATGCCGCCGGCCACGCTGCGGGTCAGGATGACCGCGGCGGCCAACGAGCTGAGCAGGACACCGGTGGCCGTGGTGACCGCTGCGCCGCCGGTGATCGCGGTGGTGACCGTGTCGTGGATGTCGTTGATGGCAATGGAAACCCCGAGCGCGAAGCCAACCGCGGGCGGGCCGCGCGCGAGGATCAGCGACACGGCGCCGGCGTCGGCGTCAATGGTGCCAGCGCCCAACGCGCCCAGGTCGACGTGCCGGGCGACGGTCATGCCGCCGTTGATCAGCGCCTGGACGGTGTTGTTGATGGTGTTGCTCGCGACACTGCCCGAACCGACGAGCGAGAAGCCGCCGCCCGTTGAGCCACCGGAGAGCCCTCCGCCGATGCCCAGTGCCAGCACCGTGATCGAGCCACCCGAGGTCGCGATGGCCGCGAGGTCAGCGTCGGCGCGGACCGTCGAGCGGTCGGTGTGTGCGGTCATTGTGCTGCCGATCTCGTTGACCGCGACGGCTGCACCGAGAGTGATCTCGATCCCGCCGCTGCTGCCTGTAAGGAAGATCGACGCACCGCCCGCGTCGCCGTGGATGCCAGAGCTGTTGGTCGCCGTGATCCGCACCGTACCGGCAGCGGTCACCGAGGCGTCCTCGACCACGGCGTCCACCAGGTTGTGGACGGAGTTGATGGCGACCGCACCCGCGCCGACGAACCGTAGGAACTCCCCTGCCGAGCCGCTGGCGCCGGCGCCGCCGCCCGCGACCACCAGGGTGTCGATGGACGACTGCGAGTTCGCCGTGACCGACACGTCGCCGGTGGCGGTCACCGAGGCGGAGGCGATCCGGGCCCGTACCGTGCTGTGGATGTTGTTCTTGGCGACCGAGGCGCCCAACGCCACGGCGACGGAGCTGCTCTCGCGCTGGTAGATGAGACCCGCACCGCCGGCATCGGCGACGATCGACGACGTGTCGCGAGCCGTGATGCCCACGGTGCCGCCGGCCACGGCGGCGCTGGCGCAGATGCAGGCGTCCAGGGTGTCGGCGATGTCGCCCCGGGTCACCGAGCCGCCGGCCGCGAAGTTCTGGGCGGAGGCGCCACCCACCGAGACGGCCCTGATCTGCTCGCCGGCTCCGGCGGTCAGCTCCAGCGTGGTGGCGCTGACCGCGGTGCCGGCGCCGGTCACAGCCGCCGAAACGGCGTCCCGGATGGTGTTGGTCGACCCGGCCGCGCCGATCGCGCCGATGTTTTCGGCGATGCCGACGTTGCCGGAGAAGGCGACGATGCGGCCGTCGTCGGTGGCCGTGACATGGGCGGCCGTCGCGACCACCTGGGCAGCGCCAGAGATGCGGGCGTCGAGCGTGTTGCCCAGCTCGTTCGACGACCCGCTGCCGCCGAGGTTGAACTCTTCGGCGTGCTGCCCGCCGGCCGAGACGGCGGTGACATCGGCGTTCTCGTGCGCGGTGATGTCGAGGGTCGCGGCGCCCACCGTCGAGTTGTCCACATAGGACAGGACCGTGTTGTGCACCTGGTTCAGCGACACCGCGGCGCCGATCGAGGCAAGGCCGGTCGCGTTGTTCGCGGTGGCGAGCGACAGGTGTCCGGCAACCGCGACGATGCTGCCGCCGTCGCTCGCGGCGACCGCGAGGCCGGCGGTCGCGAGCACGATCGAGCCGGCGGAGATGTGGGCGTCGACGGTGTTCGCGATCGAGTTCTGGCCCAGCGAACCGGCAGCGGTGCCCCACTGGTTGGCCTGCGCGATGCCGATGCCCACCGAGACAGCCACCGGCGAGGAGACCGCTCGGACGTCGACGGTCTGGGCCGACGCCGTCGAGCCCTCGATGGCGGCCCGCACGGCGCTGGCGATGTCGTTAACCGCTCGGGCGATGCCGAAGGCCGGGACCGCACCGAAGAGCGGGCCCCTCTTGTCCACGGTGATGGAGTCCGCCACGACCAGGGCGACGGTGTCGTCGGTGGCGTGGACCGCCATCGTTGTGCCCGCGTGGACGGTCGAGGCGTTGCGGATCCGGGCGTCGACGGTGTTTTGGACGTTGTTCGTACCGTCCTTGAACTGCGCGCCGTCGTAGCGCGGCAGGATCGACCAGGACGTGGAGAACGTGTCGTTGGCCGCGTCGACGGTCAACCCGCCGGTTGCGTTGACCAGCGATGCGTCCACGAACGCGCCGACGGCGTTCTTGGTGCGCAACAGGGCGGAGGTCGCCGCCACCGCTTGGTCGTTCTCGACAGCCGCCCGGACGTTGATGTCACGGCCGGCGGCCACCTGCGCTCCCCCGGTGACAGTGGCGGTGGCGATGTCGTGCACGCTCGCGACGCCGCCGTCCTTGTACGTGTTGAGCAGGCTCGCGTTGGCCCGGACGAAGTACATGATGTCCAGCGCGGTCGTGGTGTCCAGGGCCAGGTTCGTCTTCTCCCGGGCGGTGATGTTGACGTCGCGACCGGCGGACAGGGCCGCACCGTCCACGTTGGACGTTGTGCCGAAACCGTCGCCGGGCAGCGTGACGGCGGCGTTCACCGCGCCGGCCGGCGCGAGCGCCGTGAGCTGGCCGGCGAGCGGCTGCAGCGCAGGGAATGTGGCGCCGTACTTGGCGAGTAGCCCGCCCAGGCCGGTCGTGGTGTCGCCGAACAGCCGCTTGACCATGTCGTCGAGGGAGCCCTGCACGCTGTTGGTGCCGTCGACACTGTTGAGGAAGTTGATCGGCAGCACGCAGCTGTCGACGAAGGGCACCAGGCAGATCGGATCGGTCAGCTTGCCCCGGATCGAGTACAGCGAGACCGATGCCCCGAGGCCGATCTTGGCCAAGAGGCCGACGTTGCCGATGAAGCTGTCGCCCTCCATCCGGGTGGCCGCGTGGACGTCGATGTCCTGGCGGGCGCGGACCTCCGCGCCCGGCGCGACCCGGGCCGTGGTGTCGTTGTCGAAGATCCCCACGTCGATGCCGACGCCGAAGGTGAGCGTCGCGGAGACCACGCTGACCGCCAACCCGAAGACCTTGGCATCGTTGGTGGCCGAGACGTTCACCGTCTGGCGCGGGTCGGCAGCCGCGGTGTCGGTGTTGACCAGGGCACCCGCCTCCACGGAGGCCGCCGTGTCGGAGTCCAGCACGGCAAAGCCGACCGCACCGGCGATCGCACCAGCGATCAGCTGCGGACCCGAGTCGCCGCCGCTGACCGAGAGGTTGAACACGCTCTCGGTCGACCGTGCCTGCACGCCGAGGCCGTGGATGAGCTGTACGCCGAACGCCGGTTTCACGGTGCCGTCGGCGACGGCGATCGTCGTGGTCGTACCACCGAGCGCGTTGACGATCGCGCCTGCCGCGATCCAGGCCCGGGTGTCCTTGCGCACCAACGCGACCGCGAAGCTGGCCCCGGCGCCGAGGACTCCGCCGCCCAACGCGGCCGAGCCACCGATGAGGTCGATGTCGGTGTCGTCGCGCGCGAGTACCAGGATGTTGCCGCCGGCGGTCACGGTCGCCGCCGCGCCGATGAAGGCGTGCGCGTGGCTGCCCAGCGACACGACCGGTACGGAGCCGGCACCGTGCGCCAGGACGGCTGGTCCGGCGGTGAACCCGGCGGCGAAGAGGAGCACGTCCTCGGTTGCCACAGCGGTCACGAGGATGTCGCCACGGGCCTGCACGAGGGCGCCGGCACCGATGGACGCCTCGGTGAGGTTGTCGGTGATCAGGGCGCCCGCCGCGACGCCCACGGAGACCACGGCGCTGACGCCTGTGGAGCCGACGACGGCGAGGTGGAACAGGTCGCTGCCGGCGCCGACCAGTACCGCCTGGTTCGCCCCGACCCCGGCGTTGTCCGGGTTCACGCGCGCCCCATCGGAGATCGCCGCCGAGGTGCGGTTGAGCGTGACGACCGCGGACGCCGAGATGGCGGGCGCGGCCGGCACTGCGGCGGCGAACCCGACCGCGAAGGTCTTCACGCTGTCGCGGGAGGTGGCGGCCACGGCCAAGCCCTGCACGAAGCGGCGGACCGGCGCGACGGTGCGGTTCGAGGTCAGATCCGGGTCGTCCGGCGGCGCGCTGACCGGTGTGAAGTCCAGGAAGTCGAGGTCTCCGTTGAAGTTGAGCTGCTCGGCGAGGATGCGCCGCAGCGGGTTGTCGAAGACGAACCCGATGACGTTCAGCGCAATAGACCCGACGAGCCCCGGAATGTGGCCGAGCGGGTCGAAGACCCGTGTCGGTACCAGGTCGCCTGTGTTGGCGAGGATCGCCGGCCGGGTGCCCAGTGCGGTGACGGTTCCCAGAACCAGCGCCTCGACGGTCTTGCGGAGCACCACCGTGGTAATGGCGGCTCCCGCGGTGGCGACCAGGGCGGCGGTGGCGATGCCGGCGGTGACCACGATGTCGGTCCGGTCGTCGGCGGTCACCAGGACGCTGCCTGGCGCCAGGATGTCGGCGTCCGCCCCGACCAGCGCCCGGGTGGTCGGCGCGACCAGGTGTCCACCGAACGCACCGCCGAATGCCGCCGCGAGCGCCGCGTCCGCCGATGCCGAGAGCGAGGCGATCTGCTCGAACGACAGCGCCCGGATCTCCACGTCGAGGTTTACCGTGACTGAGCCGTCAACCGCCGCTTGGGTGGTTGTGGTGACAACCGTGGCGTCGACGCCCGCGCCGACTCCGGCGGCAAGCGAGGCGGACAGCGCCCCGGCTAGACCCGACAGCCGCGCCTCGTGGTCGGCGTAGACGAGGACGATCTGGCCGAGCGGAAGAGCCGGGTCGCTGGGCAGCAGCGCGCGCACCCGCGCGCCCTCGTCGATGCGCGCCGTGACGGTACCGCTGGCCGCGCCCAGGTTCACCGATGGGGCCAGCCCGGCGAGCAGGGTACCAGCGGCGCCCACGCTGACCGGAGTGATGTGCTGCACCGACGTCGCGACGACCGCGACACCCAGGATGCCGCGCGTCACTGGGGCGCCGGTAGCGGGGTCCCGGTCGGCGCGCACCGCGGTTGCGGCCCGGACACCGCGGGCGAGCACGTCGGCACCGGTACCGACGAACGCCTCGGTCTGTTCACTGTGGACGATGGCCGACACGGACAGGCCGAGGGCGAACCGAGCACCCAGCGCTGCCGCACCGGTCAGCGTGCCGAGGTCGGCAAGCCGGTCGGCGGTGACGATCACGTTGCCGCCCGCGTCGACGAACCCGTCGATGTGGGCCCGGGTGGTGGCAAGAGTCGTGATCAGCACCGCCGATCCGGCCAGCGCCAGGAAGTTGGCCGCGCCGACACCGCCGGCAAGACCGACGAGATGGTCCGTTGAGGTGGCCCGCACCAGGACGTTGTCGTTCGCCGTGACGCTGGCACCGATACCGATGTACGCCTCGACGGTCTTGCTGAGGTTGGTCACGTCGGCGGCCGCACCAAGGCTGAGCGTGTCGGCCCCGGCCCGTGCGCCGGTCAGGCTCAGCACGTCGCTCACGTGGTCGGCCTGGACGCGGACCGAAATCTCACCGGCGGCGGCCGGGTTGGTCGCGTTGACGATCGCGAACTCGCGTACGGCGGCGACCGTCGTGCTGTCCATGGCGTTGTACGCCGCCGAGGCCGCGATGCTGCCCTGCTCCGCGCCGGCCGCGCCCGCGGCGAACGTAAGGATGACGTCGGTGGCCGTAGCGTTGACGGTCAGCCCTTGCGGCGTGGTCAGCCCGGCGCCACTGGCGACCGTGACGCTCGCAGTACCGACGGAGGCGGTGAGGTGGCGCACCACGTTGGTGTACGCGACCGAGGCGCCGATGCTGACCGTGGCACCATCCGCCGCTGCGCCAGCCAGGTTCACCACGTCCGCCGTATCCCGCGCGTCGATGGTGACGCTGCGGCCGGCGCTGACGTTGGCGCCGTTGTCGACGAACGCCTCGGTGTGCGCGTCGATTGTCGCGGAGCTGAGCGAACCCGCCACGCCGAGGCTCGGGCGGTTGTTGCCGGCGACCACGTCGAGGTCGCCGTCCCGGTTGAGGTCGGCCAGCGCGAGCGAGGTGGTGAAGAACGCATCCGTGGTGATGTCGGTGCCGGGCCCGAAGGCACCGCTGGTCCGGTTGAACAGGTACAGGCGGTTGCGCGCGCCCAGGTTGCCGGCCACCAGGTCGAGGTCGCCGTCGCGGTCCAGGTCGCCCAATGCCACGGCGTCGGTCAGCGCCACGTCCGCCGGTACGGAGCCGATGCTGACCGGTGCGGCGAACCGGAGCACGCCGCCACTGATGCCGAGGTTGCGGACGAACAGCGGGCGGGCCAGCGCGTTGCCCAGCACGATGTCGACGTTGCCGTCCCCGTCGACGTCGCCGACCGCGACGGCCATGGTCGGTGCGGTGGCAATCGTGACGGGCGGGCCGAAGGCGCCGGTGCCGTCGTTGCGGTAGACCCGGCTCGGGGTGCCCTGCCGCAGGGCGCCGCGCAGCGTGTCGAGGTTGAGGTGGGTCAGGTCCAGGTCCTTGGGGCTGATGAGGTTCTTGTTGACCAGCTGGCCAAGCGTGGTCAGCCCGGAGTCGAGCAGCTTGCGCAGGTCCAGCGCGTCGAGGAGCAGGTCCTGCAGGTCGGCCAGGTTCTTGGCGATCAGGTCGCGCAGGCTCGCCGCGCCCTTGTTCACCAGGGCGCCGAGCGGCAGCGTGGTGCTCCCCGGCGCGAGGTTCTCGACCGTCACCAAGCCGTTGCGTACCAACGAGTTGAGGTTGGCCAGCCCGGAGTTCACCAGGGCAGCCAGCGTCACCGGGGCCGGCGGCGGGCCGAAGACCGAGTTGAGCTGCGCGGCGGTGACCAGGCCGCTGGCGATCAGGGCGTTCCGGTCCAGCGGGATGTTGACGAAGCTGCCCAGCGTCACGAGGCCGCTCAGGACAAGGTTGTTGAGCCCGGTCAGGCCGGAGTTGACCAGGCTCGCGATGGATACGTTACGCAGGCCGTTGAAGTCCAGGATGTCGAGCAGCCCGTGCTCGACGAGGTCGACCAGCCGCACCAGGCCGCTGTTGACCAGATCGACGATGCGCACAACGGCGCCGTTGACGAGATCCTGCGCAGCCACCAGGCCCTGGTCGACCAGTGGCGCCAGGTCGATCGCCGCGTTGCCGACGACGAGGTCCCGGTCGCCGTCGCGGTCGAGGTCGGCAAGCGCCACCGAGGTGGTGAGGTCGCCGCTCTCGCTGCCGATCTCCTCGCCGGGCGCGAACCGCCCGCCGCCGAGGTTGCGGTACAGGCGCTTGTGGCCGTCGTACGTGGCGAGCACCAGGTCCGGCCGGCCGTCGCCGGTCACGTCGCCGAGCGCTACAGAGCTGGTGCGCAGGCCCGCCTCGGTGATGTTCGTACCGGGCAGGAAGTTGCCCTTGCCGTCGCCCCGATAGAGCCGCGCCGGCTGGAGGAAGTTCCCGGCCACCAGGTCGAGGTCCCCGTCACCGTCGACGTCGGCGAGTGCGACGGAGGTGGTCAGGTCGGGGATCTGCGAGTTGGCGAGCTGCTCGGCCGTGGGAGCGGTCACCATGGCGGCGAAGAGCAGCAGGTCGGTGCCGATGTCCTTGCCGGCGTCGAACCCGCCGGCGCCATCGCCGAGGTAACGGCGGTTGAACTGGCCGAAGTTCCCTGTGACGAGGTCGGGGCGGCCGTCCCCGTTGAGGTCACCGATGGCGACCGAGGTCGTGTTGCGGGAGGGTCCAACGTTGCTACCGACAAAGGCGGGGGGACCCCGGTTGTCGTACACCCGGATTGGCTCGCCGATCGCGCTCGCCTGGGCCAGTGCCGCGGCGAACCCGCGGACCCGCTCGCGGCTGGACGCGGTGAGGTCAACGTCGCCGTCGGAGGCGGTGATGATGGCGTCCTCGCCGATGAAGGCGCGCGCGCCGTTACCCAGGTTCACGTTGCCCAGCGCCGCACCGACCCCGAGCAACCCGCGCACGGTGAACGCCGCCGCACCCGCGTCGGTCGTCGCGTCACACGTGGAGTCGGCGCGGACTCGTGCGGCGCCGGCGACAACGGCGCGGGTCCGGGCGCCCAGCGCCGCCTCGGCGAGGTCGTCGGTGTTGACGACGACGGCCGAGCCCGCCACGCTCGCCCCGCTCGCCGCCGAGCCGCCACCGTCGGCGTACCCGAGCAGGATCGCGTGCGAGTCGGCGAGCACCGTGATGGTGGCCGCGGCGAGCGTGACGTCCTGGGTGAAGGCCGAGACGGTGTCGGTCAGGTGGTTGTCGGCGAACGAGCCACCGATCGCCGTTGAGCTTGCGCCGACCGTGCCGCCGGCGGCGGCCACGAGCAGCGGCGAGTCCGACGCCTCCAGGTGCACCTCGCCCGCGGCGGTGACGCGGACGTCGGTCAGATCCTGTGCATCGGTCAGGTCCCGTACGTACGCCTGCGTGCGCCGCTCCACGACGTTGGCCGCGACCTCCGCGGAGAGGCCGAACCCGAACGTGAGGCCCTGAAGCTGGTCGCCCGCGGGGATGGCGGTAGCGCCGGTCGACGGCGTGCCGGCGACCGCGGCGGTCCAGAGCTCGTTCGCCAGCGGGTCGTTGCGTGCCAGGATGCGGATGCTGCCGGTACCCGCGTGGAGCTTGCCGCGCGCGCCGCCGGTGCCGGTCGGACCCATCGCCTTGGCGGCATTGCCGGCGAAGGCGCGCACGCTGCTGCCACCCACGGGCTCCCGCTGCGCGGCGGCGATCGGGTTGGCCGGCTCCAGCTCGGCCCGGTCGGCGAGCGCCCGGGGCCGGGCCAGCACGGTCAACGCGACCGCGACACCGACCCCGGTGCCCGCGCCCACGATCGGTGCGCCGGCGAGGTTCACCACGATCGTGGCGTTGTCCGCGGTGAGCGCGATATCGCGACCGGCGTCCACGGCGGCCCGGTCCTCGATCGCGGCGATGGACTCGTGGCCGAGCACGACAACCCCGACCGAGCCGTCGACCGCCACGTCGCCGCCCGCCACGCCCGGCACCACCACATCGAGCACGCGCGTGTCGGTCAGCGAGTGCAGCGAGACGTCGCGGGCCGCCCGGACCAGGGCGAGATCGTCGATGGTGGCGCGGGCATAGTTGTCGATGAAGCCGCCGCCCCAATACCCGCCGACACTGACGTCCGGTGCGCCGCCGGCGCCGCGCAGGGTCAGCGCGGACGGCAGCCCGGCAATGTTGACCGTCGCGACGCTTGCCCGCGCGTCCAGCGCCACGTCCTGGTCGGTACCGGCGAACAGGCCATGCTGGTTGACCCTCGCGCCCGGCGCGATGCCCGACGCGGCGAGGTTGTAGATGTCGACGTAGTTGACGCCACCCGCGATCGCGGCCGTCGTCCCGCCGGCACCGGCATGCGCGTACGTCGTGCCGATCAGCACCGGGTCGGCGAGGAACGGCGCGAGGAACGCCGCGACCGGAGCCAGCGCCGCGGACACCCGCCCGCCGAGGCGGTTCGCGGCGGCGAGCTCCGAACCGATCCGGTCCAGACCTGTGCCGCTCGCGCCACCGGTGAGGTCGATGGCCGGGTCGAACGTCGGTACGGGGCTGCGCACCTCGGCCGTCGACGTGATCGTGATCGTGTGGACCACGTCGGCTGCCGCGTTGTACCCGATGAACGAGGTCGCCTGGTTCGCCAGCCGCGACCAGATCACGGCACCTGCCACGCCGGTCGCGCCTTGGTTGGCGTGCGCGACCGCGCTGCCCCGGAACCGCTCGATGGCATGCGAGTCGATGGTCAGGCTACCGGCCAGGCGCACCCAGGCGCCGTCGTCGAGCAGCGCCGCGGCCTTGTTCTCGCTCTCGGCCAGGGTGACCGCACCGGCCAGGACGATGTCGGTCCCCGGTCCGTTCGGGTTGAACGTACGGCCGCCGGCCTGGGTGGTGAGGTTGACCGTGCCGAGGAAGGCGCGCAACGCATCGGCGAGCTCGCTCGCGCCGGCCGGGCTGCTGATCGAGGCGAACGCCCGGGTCTGGTTGCTGGTGTTCTCCGAGGTTCCCCGCACGGTCAGGTTGGTCGCGTTGACCGTGCCGGCCACGGAGGCGCTCGCCGACGACTGGTAGAAGCCAATCGCTGCCGCGGCGCCAATGCCGGCCGAGAAGCCGGTACCGAACAGGTCAGGCTCGGCCATCGCCAGGAACTGCGCGGCGACCGCGGTTGTCGAGTACGAGTTGCTGTTGTCCGCCGAGACGGTGACGGTGAGGGCGTTGATGAGCGCGCCCGGCCGCACGAGCGTCGTCGAGGTCGCGCGTACGTTTCCGAACGCCACGGACAGGTTCGCCACGTCGCCGCCGTCCGGCACCACGGCCGCCACGTCGAGGTGCGTACCGGTGGACGAGTGCAGGTCGACCGAGCGGCCAGCGGTCAGCAGAACACCGTCCATAATGGACACCTCGGCGGTCGGCGTGGCGCTGCCGAACGTGAGGCCGAAGTGCCGGCCGAGGGTACGCAGCAGCAGGTCCACCTCGGCGTGCGCCTCGACGGTGAGGTCGCGGTCCGCGGTGACCGTCGCACCCACGCCGATCTCGGTCAGCGCGCGGGCGTCGGCCACCACCACGATCGCCTGGCCGTGGAACTGCGCGAGGAACGTCTGCACCGGCGCGGCGAGCTCGGCGAACCGCCCGAAGTCGGCGGGCGCGAGCACGTGCTCGTCGGCGCTCTTGAAGTTCGCCGCCCGGCTGCTCAGGCGTATGTCCCGGCCGCGGATCGCGGCGCCCTCGCCCACCTCGACGGAAGCGAGCTCGAAGAGGTTGGTGAAGCCGATGACACCGGCGAACCAGGTGAGCACCTGGGACCGGTTCGCCTCCAAGGTCACGTCGCCGGAGGTGAACCCGTTGTCGGCGTTGGCCAGGATGGCGGCGCCCGAGCCGACCCGGATGTTCTTAGCCCGCAGCAAGACATTGCCGGAGCTGCCGGTCGAGGGCGCGGTGAACGGGTTGGCGCCGGCCGCGATCTGGCGGGTGAAGATGACCACGCCCGGCAGGACGGTGATGGTGCCGTCGGCGTTGATGGTCAGGCTCGCCAGCCCGCCACCACCCGCCGGGCCGGTGAGCGTCAGGTCGCCGGCGACGAGGAGTACCAGCGAGTCGGGCGTACCGTCGCCGTTGCCAGTGATGGAAGCGATCGTCACGCCGCCCGGCAGGGTAACGGTCTGCGCGCCGGTGACCACGATCGTGAGGCCGGACGGCGGTGCGGGCGGGGCCGGCTGGTCGAACGGCGTGACGTACGGGCCTGGTGTCACCGCCGGTCCAGGCCCCGTGGCGTTCGGGTCGTCGGACGGGGTGTCGCCCAGGTCGGGGAACTGCAGCGCGCCGTTCTGCCAGTCCTTGAACAGCGCCCGGAACACGGGCCGCAGCAAGGTGCTTTCCCACAGCGGGAAGTTTCCGGTGCCGGTCTGGTAGGTGAGGTCTTTCCACTGCGCGTCCGAGTCGCTGTACCCGCTGCCGGCGATCGGTGCGAGCGTGCTCGGGTCGCGGTCGCGCTGGATGCGCGTCGCGGTGCCGCCGGCCACCGGGACGGCCCGCACCGGACCGGCGAGGATGCTCTCGCGGGCGCTGCCGCCGTTGTGCAGGACGATACGCAGCGTGCTGCCGGCCGGAAGGGTGACCACACCGAGGTTCTCGAAGCCCATGCCGCCGTCGGTGTCGTCGTTGGGGAACTGGCGCTGGTCGACCGTGACGGGTGGCAGCAGGCGGGTCAGTACGCCGCCCGCGCCGACCGCGAAGATGTCGTACACGGCTTGGCGGGCCGGCTGGATGTCGAACGGTGCGAGCGGGTCAGCGGAGTCGAAGCGCTGGGTCACGTTGGCCAGCCAGCTCGCCTGGATCCGGTACTGGCCCGGCGGAAGCGCCCGATCCCACGTGGCGGTGGCGCCGGCGGTGTTCGGGATGCTGACCCGGAACAGCATCGTCGTTGTGGTGTAGCCGTTCTCGCGCCAGTTGTGGTCGCCGTCGATCAGGCGTAGCCACGGCCGGGCGTCCAGCCGCCACTCCCGCTGGTCGCCCGGCCCGCCGAGCAGGACCTTGGTCGAGTCGAACGTCGGGCCGACGTCGCGCAGCTCGGGCGCCGCCCGTCCGGGCATCGGCAGCGTCGCGGTCATCACGTTGCCACCATGCGCGCCGACCAGGTTCAGCTTGGAGAAGTCGTACGCCGGTGTGGCGCCCGGGTTCAGCGCGAGCAGCTGGTCGTTGATCACCTTGCTGAGCCCGTTGTCGTCGGCGGCGGTGCTGCCGAACAGCGGGTCCTCGTGCAGGAGCAACAGCTTGGACAGGACCACGCTGTTGAAGTACGGCGCGAACGCCTCCTTGTCGAACTCGACGTTGTCGTCGAGGCGCTGCCGGGCACCCGGGTAGAACGTCAGGCCCGGCCGGCCCACCAGGAGTGGGTTCAGCGGGTCGGACAGCGGGATCCCGTTGATGTACAGGTACCCATCGACCTTGGCGTGGTCGCCCGGACCGAAGATCGGCACGACGTCCGTGCCGATGGTCACCGACGCGAGATCCATCTTGGCGCCCAGCCCGGAGAGCTGTTCGAACAGGTCGAACGGCACGCCGAAGCGCTGCTCGACGAGGTTCTTGAGGAACTGCTTCGGGATGTCCTTGAGCTCCGCCAGGGACTGCAGGATCGGGTTCAAAGCGAGCCGCGCCGGTCCGACGATGTTGTCGTCCACTAGGTCGCCGAAGGCGGCGAGCGCGGTCCGGAAGTCGGCGAGCAGCTTTGGTACGCCGTACATCGGGAGCAGGTGGTTGGTGATGAAGGAGTCGTCGATGAGCCCGTCGCCGTTCGGGTCGTCCAGCTGGTCCAGGAACGTGTCCAGCAGGCCGACGCCGTTCTCGGCGTCTGCCCGGGTCGGGTCGCTGTCGACGCCGCGGTTCGCGCCGACAGCGTTCTGCAGGTGCCGGCGGGCATCGGCGTCGAACAGCGCCTTGGAGGTCGCGAGGCCCAGCCGCGCCCAGTTCCGCAGGCCGCTGGTGATCTCGGCGGTCCAGTTGTGCAGGTACGCCCGGAAGAGCTGGTCCACAAGGGACGCGCTCGGCGTGGTCGGGTCGTTGTCCTGCAGCGCCGCGATCACCTGCGCGACCAGCTGGTCGAACGTCTGGGTCAGCGGCGGCTTGCCGGCGTCGGCGATCAGCACCAGCGCGTCGACCTTGTTCTGCAGCTCGAAGAAGCTGTCGATGACCGCGCCGCGACTGCCCTGTGTGGACAGCCATTCGTCGCCGGTGGCGGCTTCGCTGACAAGCGTTTCGGCGACGGTCAGGGTGGTCGCGGACACCGACACGACATGGAATGGACCCTTGCCGAGCGTGAAGCCGTACGCCCGGATCAGCTGGCCGGCCTTGAATCCGTCGGCCAGGAAGCTGCCCGTTACGCGGGTGAACGTGTTGCTGCCGGCGTTGGCCACCAGGGAGGTGAGCAGCGTGCTCGCCGCGGCGGTCGGGTCGCCCGGGAAGGGCTTGATCAGTACCTGGTAGATGAAGTCGACCGGGGCGTCGAAGGCGCTGCCGGGCGTGGCGTCGTCGCTGATGTCGCCGTCGGGGAGCAGGCTGCGCTGGGGGTTGTTGTCGAACCCCGGGGTGGCGTCGCCCGCGTACGCCTCGACCATTAGGTGCCGCACCGCATTGGCCAGGTCCTGGTTGTCCTGGGCCACCTCGCTGATCGCCGGGAAGACGCCGTCGCTGAGCTCGTTGACGAACGTGTGCCCCCAGAAGTCACCAGCGGCGTGCGTGGCGAAGCCGTAGGTCCAAGCCAGGATCTGCTGTCGCTCCTGCGAGGTGTACGCCGGGTCGGTCTGCGCGGCCCACGCCATGTCGAAGGCGCGCGCGATCCAGGTACCGGTGTCGACCGGATGGATCAGGCTCTGGCCGAAGACCAGGTCGGGAAAGCCGTCCGGCCCGACCGCGCCGGCGTAGTAGAACGCCGGGTACTGCTCCAGCGCGGTCCGGATCGCCGGGTGTACGTCGTACTGCTTGCCGCCGATGGCCAGCTTGCCGTCGGCCATGATGTCGGCGCGGACGTCCTTGGCGATCTCCACGTGCGTGAACGGTTTCCACGCCAGCTCGGCGAGCTCGTGGCACACCGCGCCGCCGCCGGCGCTGCCGCCATGGTCGTGGCCTGGAGTGTGCGCGTGCTCGAAGCCGAGCAGGTGCCCCGCCTCGTGTGCGACGTACTTCGCGAGGTCCTTCGCGTAGCCCTCGGCGGTCCTCGCCACTGACGGGATGTTCTCGCTGAACACCAGCGCGAGGTCGTCGGGGCTGCGGTTGCCCGCGTCCACCTTTTCCGAGATGCCGTACATCGAGCCGCACGCGGCCGGGAACGCCGAGCCGTCGCCACCGACGTAGATCGTCGAGTGAGCGGTCGGACCGGGGTCGGCCAGCGTGACGACGACACCCTGCCCGCTGAGCAACCTGTCGAGGTCGGCCTTGAGCGCGGCCCTGACAGCGGCTTCCTGGCCACGCAGGTGGCGCGGGACCACGAGCGCCGGCACATCGAGGTGCACCGTGACCGGCCCGCGGTACGTGATCCCCCGCGCACCGGTCAGGTTGACGTAGATCACCTGCGGCGCGGCCGGCTGGCCCGCGGATGGCTCCACCGTGGACTGCTCCACTGTGGACGGCTCGGCCGCGGAAGGCTCCACTGTGGACAGATCGGTTGCGGCCGGGTCCGGCGCGGTGCCCGGGTCGGCTGGCGGGTTGGCCGGATCCGCGGGCGGGCTCGCCGGATCGGCCGGCGGATCGGCCGGGGTTTCGCCGGGCGGGTCGGCCGCAGCCGGCGGTGCCGGTGGAGCAACCGGTGGCGCCGG
>Ga0137374_10000318_pt1 | contig 46853 bp, 36 predicted proteins | sample SagtaG_20_FD_104811 | JGI IMG/M metagenome (GOLD analysis project Ga0137374, IMG submission 104811) | Vadose zone soil microbial communities from Sagehorn Ranch, Mendocino, California, USA - Sage1_R_100_16 metaG | ecosystem: Environmental > Terrestrial > Soil > Vadose zone | place: USA... | reverse complement strand
TCACCGCTGTCGGCGACCCAAACGGCTCCTTCTCCGACCGCGATTGCTTCGGGCTTGTGACCGACGGAGATTCGCGGCGCCACGAAGCCGCTCGGATCGATTCGCGACACCGCGTCGTTGAAGTTGTCGGCAACCCAGATCTCGCCGAACCCGATCGCGACTGCGGCCGGGCTGGTGCCTGTCGAAAACCTCCTCACGACCGTGTTCGTGGCCGCGTCGATCCGCGAGACGCGCGGGCTCGCCCACGTCGAACCGGTGGCTGTCCACACTGAGCCGTAGCCGAACGCACCGCCGGCGAGGGCCGAGCCGGCGGTGAGCAAGCTGCCTGGCTTGAAGATCCGAATTTGCCGGGTCACGGTTTTGAACGTGGGATCGATCCGACGCACGACCCCGCCGGGCCCTACGGCCCAGACCGATCCGGCGCCTGCGGTGACCGCAATCGGCGCGGCGTCAACCGGCACCGTCCGAACCACCCGCCGGGAGTCGGGGTCGACAAGCGAAAGCGTTTCGTCTTCGAGATCGGCCACCCAGAGCGAGCCGTTCGCGTAAGCGATTCCAGCGGGCTGCGCGCCGACCGGAATCGCGCCGACAACCCGGTTCGTGTCGGGATCGATGATCCCAAGCGAATTGGCGCTGAGCGCGCGAGGCACTCGAGACCCACCGCCGCTCGTCAGCTCGACCACGGCGACGGCGATCCCGGCAGCTACGAGGACGGCCACCGCTGCAGCCGGCCACCGGCGTCTGCGCCGTTCCTTCGGAGCCGCGGGAATCGCCGCCGGCGGAGCGAGCGCAGGATCCTCGTCGAGGATCGCGCGTTGGAGGCGCTTGAGCGGCTCGCTCGGCTCGAGGCCAAGTTCCTCCGCGAGTTGCCGGCGTGCATCGTCGTAGGCGCGCAGCGCTTCCGCCTGCCGGCCCGCTCGATACAAGGCCAGCATCAGTTGGCCGCGCAGGCGCTCGCGTAGAGGATGCGTGACGACGAGCGCTTCCAGCTCCGCGAGGACGGCGTTGTGCCGGCCGAGTGCGAGCTCGGCGTCGAATCGCTCCTCGAGGGCGCTCAGCCGCAGCTCGGTGAGGCGGGCGATCTCCGCCTGAGCGAAGTCGTCGTATGCGAAGTCGGCCAGGGGCTGCCCGCGCCAGAGCGCGAGCGCCTCGTGGATCGTGGACTCTGCTCCGCTCGGATCGCCGGCGGCGAGCCTTCGGCGCGCCTCGTCGAGCAGATCTCGAAACCGGCCGCTGTCGAGTTCGCCCTGCTCGACGACCAGGAGATAGCCGTTTCCGCGTGTCTGCAGGAGCTCCGCTTGTCCGAGTGCCCTGCGTACACGCGAAACCTGTGCCTGGAGGCTCTTGACGGCGGTGGCCGGAGGACGGTCCGGCCAGAGCGCGTCGATGAGGCGATCGACCGAGACGACCTCATTCGGGTGAAGCAGCAGGAAGGCGACGAGGAGGCGCTGCTGCCGCCCGCCGAGGTCGATTGCGCCGTCGTCGCCGCGCACCTCGAGAGGGCCGAGTAACCGGAATTCCACTGGACGCCTTCGCTCCCCAGTCCGACCGTAACACGATCAGCGGTCAAGCAGCCTTCTGAGGCAGTGCGGATCTTGCGCGTCGACGCTCGCGAGGCTGGGTGGTCTTCGATGACGCACGACCAGGCGTGCGCTGGGCTTTCAGGTGAGCCTTTAGCCCTGACGCTGACGGAGTCGCGTCAGGTTCACGGCGGCCGTAGCGCCGGGTTCGACGAGGCTGCTCTCGTAGGCGAAGACGACGGCTTGGACGCGGTCGCGGAGGTCGAGCTTTCCACGCCCACGAAGCCGTCCGAGCGCTCGTCCTACGCGGGCTTGAACGAAAGCGGCCATGCGGACCGACCTGACCTGCACGCGAACGCCTGAGGACGGCGCTTCGGCCATCGCGCAGATGCCGAGATCTACGCGATACTAAAGTGGTCGTCCGCATGACCAGTCCAACGCGTGTGCTGATCGCCGGCGCCGGCGTCGCCGCCTTCGAGGCCACGCTCGCGTTAAGGGCAGCTGCCGGGGAGCGGGTGGACGTCGAGCTGGTCGCTCCCGGGCCGAGGTTCTGGTACCGGCCGCTTGCGGTCGCCGAGCCGTTCGGCCTCGGCGAAGTGCTGACGTTCGAGCTTCCCCAGCTCGCGGCGGACGCCGGAGCGCAGTTCACGCTGGGAGAGGTCACCGCCGTCGACGCGGTCGCCCACGTCGCGCGCACCGCTGCCGGAACGGAGCTCCCCTACGACGTGCTCCTGATCGCCACGGGTGCGAGTCCGGGGACCGCGGTGGCAGGCGCATTGACCTTCCGCGGGCCCGCGGATACCGAACTGATCCGAGCGCTCCTTCGGGAACTCGACGGCGGCGAGGTGCGGCGTGTCGCGGTCGCCGTTCCGCTTGGCGCTGTCTGGGCGCTGCCGGCATACGAGCTCGCGCTGCTCATCGCGGCGTACGCCGATGCGCGCCACATCGAGGATGTACAGGTCGTGCTCGTGACGCCGGAGGAGGAGCCGCTCCGGCTCTTCGGGAGCGCCGCGAGCGCGGCTGCCAAGGCGCTGCTCGACGAGCGCGGGATCACGCTCCACCCGCACGCGTACGCGACCGAAGCAAGCGACGGGCAGCTGCGCCTCGTCCCGGAAGGGGTCATCGCCGTCGACCGGGTCGTCGCGCTCCCCCGCCTCTACGGGCGGCCGATCGACGGGATCCCTCACACCCGCGACGGGTTCATCGTCGTCGACCAGCAGAGCCGCGTTACCGGCTTCCGAGACGTCTTTGCCGCCGGCGACGTGACGAGTTTCCCGGTCAAGCAGGGCGGGATCGCGGCGCAGCAGGCCGACGCGGCGGCCGAGGCGATCGCCGCCGATCTGGGTGCGATCCCCGAGGCCCGTCCCTTCCGGCCGGTGCTGCGCGGACTGCTGCTCACCGGCGGAGCGCCGCGCTACCTCAGGCATGAGGTCAGCGGCGGCCATGGCGGGACGTCGGCGGTCAGCCTCGAGCCGCTGTGGTGGCCGCCGGCGAAGATCGTCGGTCGCCACCTGGCGCCGTTCCTCGCAGGGCTTGCGGGCGCCCGGGAGCCGGAGCCGGCGACACCCCCGCCGGGCGCGGTTCCGGTTGAGCTCGAGCTGCGTCCAGACGAGCTCGCGCGCTCGGAGGCCAGGCGCCGCGCTCTCGCGCTCGCCGAAGCGGAAGCGAACGGCGACCGGGAGGACCGGATGGTTGGCGAGATCATGTCGAGCGAGGTGCTCGTGGTCGCGCCCGAGGACACGCTGGGCGAGATCGCCGAGCGGATGCGCGAACGCGATGTTGGATCGGCGGTCGTGTCCGACTTCGGTCGCCTGATCGGCATCCTGACGTCACGCGACCTCCTGGATGCGTTCGCCGGTCGAGTTCACCCGAGCGAGGCGCGCGCGAGGCAGTGGATGACGAGCGAGCCGATCACAGTCGACGCGACCACGCCGCTCACCGTCGCACTCCAGCTCATGACCGACCACGCCATCCATCATCTGCCGGTTGTCGAGGGTGAGCGGCCGATCGGCATGGTCGGGGCGCGTCAGGTCGCACGCGCCGTGGCGGAGCTCGCCCGGGCACGGCCGAGCGTCGGTCTCGGTATGTGACGCGTCATCGCAGGCCCCCTCATCCTGGAGCACCCGCCGCGCTCATGCCTCTTTCGGCGCGAAGAGCGCCTCGAGTCGATCCATCGTGCTCGCCGTACCCATTGCGATCAGAACGTCGCCGGGCTGCAGGAGCGTGTCTCCCGAGGGCTGCGGCAGAAGCCCGCCGTCGGGCCGGTGCAGCGCGGCGATGATTGCGGAGCCGGCGACATCGGCGAGCGGGCGGCCTTCGCCAAGGCAGCCCGGTGTCACCTCGATCTCCTCCATCCGGTACTCCGGTGCGACGTCGACCACGCCGGCGACCTGCGGGTGCAGCCCCAGCCGCGCCATCTCTGAACCGCTCGACTTGTATGGCGAGACGACTCGCTGCGCGCCGGCGCGCTTGAGTTTCTTCTCAGCTTCCTCCCCGCTTGCGCGCGCGACGATCGTCAGGTCGGGCCGGAGCTCGCGCGCGCTAAGCGTGATGAAGACGTTCTCGGCGTCGGAGTCCACGCAGGCGATCAGCGCCCGGGCCCGCTCGATCCCGGCTTGCTGGAGAAGCTGCTCCTCCGCCGCCTCACCTTCGATGTAGGGGATGCCTAGAGCCGAGGCCACCTCGAGACTCTCGGGGTTCCGGTCGATGACGACGTACTCCGCACCTGCCGCCCGCAGGTCTCGCACGACCTGACGGCCGACGCGGCCAAAGCCGCAGACGAGGTAATGGTCTGAAAGGGCGTCGACCATGCGCTGCCTCCTGCGATCGTCGAGAAAGCCGGTGACGTGGCCGGCAACGAAAAACTCGGTCACCGCGACGAGCGCGTAGAAGAGCGTACCCACGCCGAGCACGATCAGCAGGACCTTGAGGACCTGCCCGCCGGTTGTCTCGGGAGACGGGATCGAGCCGACGGTCGCGATCGTGTCGAGGGTCCAGACGAAGCCGACCCAGAGCGACGTGTCCTCGGCGACAGCGAAGCCCAGCGTTCCGGCAACGAGGAGCACGCAGATGAGGGCACCAAGCTTCGCGAGTCGGCGTACGAATAGCAGCAACTGTCGCCGCCCCTGAGCGCGCGTGCCGATAGCGGCTTTTGTCGCCGGTTGCCGCTCGATCTGCCTAGCCCAGGGACTCGTAGAGCACATCATGAACCGAAGTCGGAGGGGATCGGCTACCAGAAGCCTCCCAGGGTCCCATCGAGGCGGTCCTCGACGCGGTAGCCCAGACCAAAGTGGCGGAGAGCGTCATTTGCCCCGCCCTCTTGAGTTCGCCGGAGGGCGGGTCCATACTGCTCGGCACCACGAGAGGACGGCGCTCTGCGGCTCTCCTCAGCCTCCGTGAGCGCTGCCAGAAGGAGGTAAAAGATGATCTCACCCAGGATCAGGCTGTGTCTGGGAATGATCGTGTTCGCAGTCGCAGCCTTCGCCACCGCCTCGAGCGCGCAGGCCGTTACCTACCTGCAGCTCGGAACCTCGAATACCTCCAACGCCACCACCACCCTCGCCGGCTCAGCCTCGGGGGCTGAGTTGAAGGTGGTGGACACGAACGGCACCGCCTCGACCGCAGGCGTGCTCGGACTCCTGACCGCCACCGCGCCCACGGTCAACTCGGCCGCCCTGCGCGGCCAGAACAACGCAACCAACGCCTTCGGCTACGGGGTGTACGGGTCGCAGGCGGGCCGCGGTATCGGGGTATCCGGCTTCGCCCCGACCGGCACCGGCGTCCGCGGTCAGAGTACGAGCGGTATCGGAGTGGTCGGGCAGCACACCGCCGCCACCGGCACCGCGCCCGGCGTCTTCGCCAGCACCAATTCGACCCACGCCGACGCCTATGCGCTCGTCGGCACCATCACCCCCACGTCCCCGGGCCTGAACTCGGAAGCAGTGCGTGGCATCAACAACGGGACCGGTTCGAACGGGATCGGCGTCTATGGGCAACAGAACGGGTCGGGTTACGGCGTCTATGGCTACAGCCCAGGCGGAAAAGCCGTCTTCGGCACGAGCACGAGCGGAAACGGCCTGTACGGGCAGAGCTCGAGCGCTGAGGGCGTCATTGGAGAGAGTTCCAGCGGGTCCGGGGTTTTCGGCTCCAGCCCGAGCGGGCGCGGAGTCGCCGGCTTCAGCGCCACCTGGCAGGGCGTGTACGGCCATTCCAACTCCCAGGCGGGCGTGGTGGGCGAGTCAGGAAGCTTCGACGGCGTCTACGGCGTTGCGCACAAGTCCGGCGTGGCAGGGGTCTCTGGACACAACGACGCTGGGGGCTACGCGGTCTGGGGTGGTACGCCCAGCGGCACCGCGATCTACGGCACGAGCGCGAACGGCTACGGCGTCGAGGGGACTGGGCTACTCGGCGTTCGTGGAATCGGGGAGCAAACTGGCGTCTCCGGTAGCGGTGGTAGCTACGGGGTGGTTGGTAGCAGCACCGATGGCATCGGCGTCAAAGGCTTCAGCACAAACGACAACGCCGTACGAGGCGATAGCACGAACAACGCCGGAGTCAACGGCTTCAGCACGAACTTCATCGGCGTTGCCGGCGGAAGCCAGTTCGGCCACGCTGGTTACTTTTTTGGAGACGTAGTCATCACCGGCGGCTGCACGGGCTGCGCCGGCGCTGCGCTGCAGATCGACGACCCGCTCGACCCCGCCCACAGGACCCTGCAGCACTCGACGGTCGTCTCCCCACAGATGAAGGACGTCTACGACGGGATCGTGACCACCAACGCCAAGGGCTTCGCCATCGTCAGGCTGCCGGGCTACTTCCAGGCTCTGAACCGCAGCTTCCGCTACCAGCTGACCTCGCTCAGCGGCCTGCAGGAAGTCGCCATTGCGAAGGAGATCGCGCACAACCGCTTCACCATCCAGAGCGAGAAGCCGCACTCGAGGATCTCTTGGCAAGTGACCGGAATCCGCCACGACCGGTTCGCCAACGCACACCCGATTCACGTGGTCGCGCCCAAGTCCAAGGCAGACCAGGGCAAGTACCTGCATCCCGAGCTGTACGGAAAGCCGAAGTCGCAGGCGATCGGCTACCAGAAGCCTTCAAGGCTTCCTAGGAGGGCGGTGGAGCAGCACAAGCGATAGGGACAGTCTCAGACGGGGCGATTGGCGCGAGGACGGTGATCAGGCGGCGCGCGCACGTCTTCTCCGTCTGGACAGATCCGCGCTTATCCCCGAATGGTGGGGCGCCGGCACGGTCGTCGAGGAGATGGGACGTCCGCCCAGGCGGCACGTACCGCTTTCGCACGCCGTACGGCGTCGTCGAGGGCGAGTTCCGCGAGGTCGAGGCGCCGGAGCGGCTCGTGCAGACGCTCCAGAATCACCTGCAGACGCCGGAGTTCGAGGATCTCGGCGACCGGACGAAGCTGGCGCAGACGATGCACTTCGCCGCGGCCGAGGAGCGCGACACTGCGATGCAGTACGGCGTCGAGGAGGGGCGCAAAGAGCGGTTTCGCGCGGATCGACGCACTGCTCGAGCGGCTACTGAGCGCGGAGGTGTTTCGTAATGGCTGAGAGGAAACCTGCAAAGAAGGGCACGCAGAAGTCCGCCAAGAGATTCACGGACGAGGAACGAGCCGCGATGAAGGAGCGCGCCCAAGAGCTGAAGGTGGAGGCGCGGCGCGGCCCGCGCGCGGACAAGGCGGACGGGGAAAGCGACGTGCTCGCGAAGACCGCCGAGATGCCGGCACCGGATCGCGCCATGGCCGAGCGGCTGCATGCGATCATCAAGGCCAGCGCGCCAGCCCTCTCGCCGAAAACCTGGTACGGGATGCCCGCGTACGCCAGGGATGGGAAGGTCGTCTGCTTCTTCCAAAGCGCGCACAAGTTCAAGACCAGGTACGCAACACTCGGCTTCAGCGACAAGGCGAACCTCGACGAAGGCGCCATGTGGCCGACCGCCTTCGCGCTGACGGAGTTGACCGCCGACGAGGCAAGGATCGTCGCGCTTGTGAAGAAAGCGGTGAGCTGAGGACTCAGCTCACCGCTGGGCCCCGCCCGAGGCCGGATCGTCGGTCGGCACGAGGCATTCCCGCGTGATGAGAACGCGCACCGCGAGGTGAACGAGCTGCCTGACCGCGAGTCTGAGCGGGGATTTTCAGCCCTCTTCCGGACCGACCCGGTTCAGCATGAGCCAGCGGACCGAGGTGCCCGTGGCCCAATGACATCGGGGCGCGGACGAGCGGAGGGAAATTCGAAGTCGGCGCCGACATCTAAAGAATGAGAAACACCTCGGCAACGCCCTCGGAGGGGTCACCTACTACGGGCATTCCCGGAGGACGAGCGAAGAATCACCCGCTATGGTCGAGCGCATGCGCCCTGACGTGCCGCTTCCACATGGCACCGTCACGTTCCTGTTCACAGACATCGAAGGCTCGACGCGGCTTCTGCAGGAGCTCGGCGATGGGTACGCGGACGTCCTGGCCGAGCACCATCGCATGCTCCGCCAGAAGTTCGCTCGCCACGCCGGCGTCGAGGTAGGCACACAGGGAGACTCATTCTTCGTAGCGTTTGCCACGGCGTCCGACGCGCTGGCTGCGGCGGAGGCCGCGCGCGCAGCGCTCGCGGACGGGCCGATCCGGGTGCGCATGGGTTTGCACACGGGCGAGCCGATGGTGACCGAAGAGGGATACGTCGGGATCGACGTGCATCGCGCTGCGCGCATCGCCGCTGCCGGTCACGGCGGCCAGATTCTCGTCTCGCAAGCAACGCGCGATCTCGCCGGCCCAGATCGCCTACGTGACCTCGGCGTGCACCGGCTCAAGGACCTTGCAGCCCCTGAGAGGCTGTACCAGCTCGACGACGATGAGTTCCCGCCGCTGAGGAGTGTCGACCAGACGAACCTTCCGGTGCAGCCGACGCCGTTCGTCGGACGCGAACGAGAGCTTGCCGAGGTGCTCGCACTGCTCGACTTGCATCGCATCGTCACGCTCACCGGCCCTGGGGGCGCGGGCAAGACTCGGCTGGCGCTGCAGGCAGCGGCGGAGAGCGTCGAGGAGTACGGCGACGGTGTGTGGTTCGTCTCGCTCGCCGCGGTACGCGATGCGAAACTGATCGAGCCGACGATCGCGCAGGTGGTGGGCGGTCCTGACGACCTGTTCGAGTTCCTGGCGGGCAAGCGAATCCTGCTCCTGCTCGACAACCTCGAGCAGCTCCTCCCCGACGCCGCGGACATCGTCCTCCGGCTCGATACGCGGATCCTCGCCACGAGCCGACACCGCCTCAATGTCGCTACTGAACAGGAGTTTCCCGTGCCGACGCTTCCGATCGACGACGCAGCGGCACTCTTCACGCAGCGCGCACGACAGTTGGAGCCCCACTTCGAGCCCGATGCGGCGGTGCGTCAGATTGCAGAGCGCCTCGACGGCCTTCCGCTAGCGCTCGAGCTTGCTGCCGCGCGCGTGAAGGTCCTCACACCGGACCAGATCTTCGAGCGCCTCGGTCGCAGCCTGGACTTGCTGACGTCCGGCGCGCACGACGCACCGGAGCGGCAGCGCACGCTGCGCGGGACCGTCGAGTGGAGCTATCGCCTCCTCACCACCGGTGAGCAGCGCTTGTTTGCGCGGTTGTCCGTGTTCACCGGGACCTTCGAGCTCGAGGCGGCGGAAGCCGTCTGTTCCGCAGAGCTCGACGTCCTGCAGTCGCTGGTCGACAAGAACCTCCTGCGGCACGGCGAGGGCGGGCGCTTCTTCGTGCTGGGGACGATCAAAGAGCTCGCACTCGAAAAGCTGCGCGATCTGTCGGATGAGTCGTCGCTGCGTCGGCGCCACGACGACTACTTCCTCGCTATCGCGGAAGAGCTCGACGCGCGTGAACGATTGTCCGGAATGCGTGACCTGAGTGCGGAGTCTCTCAACCGCTTCGAGCGGGAGCTGCCGAGCTTTCGCGCGACACTGGCCGGGCTATTCGAAGGCGGCCGGCACGAAGGCGCGCTCCGTCTCGGAGCGGCCCTCTGGCGGTTCTGGCTCAACAGGGCGCAGTACCGCGATGCCGCAGATTGGCTCGGGAAGGCGCCTCTAGACGACGCGACCCTCCCGTTAAACGTGCGCGCCGCCGCGCTCGGGGCCGCGGGCGGAATCGCGTACTACACGCACGACGATGTCGACGGAGCAGAGAGGTTCTGGCGGGAAGGGCTCGAGCTGCGGCGCGTGCAGGACGATCCGCACGAGCTGGGTGCTGCGTTCAGCAGGTTGGCCAGCATCGCGTGGCGCCGCGGCGATTTCGACGGTGCTATCGCCTACCACGAGCAGGCGCTTCCGCTGTTCGAGCAGGCCGGCGCCGAGGCCTTGATCCTGGAACAGCTCCACTGGCTGGGTGACGCGTACCGCGACCGCGGCGACTTCGACGAGGGTGAGCGCGTGCTCGAAGAGACGGCGAGGCGTGCACGAGAGCTCGGCTTCGACCAACAGCTGACGAGCACGTTGCACAGCCTCGGAGACCTCTCGCTCGACCGTTGGGATCCCGATGCGGCGCTGCCCCGCTTTGCGGAAGCGCTCGCATACGCCGTCTCGACTGCAAGTCGGCGCGTGCAGATCTACTGCATCGCCGGCATCGGCTGCGCGCTGCTGCAGCTTGGGGACGACCGCGCGTCGGCGCGCCTTTGGGGAATCGCTGAGGATCAGGAACGCCAGCTCGGCTTCCGGATGCTCCTCACCGAACGGCAGCGCTACGAGCGCTTGATGTCGGATGCCCGTGAGCGCCTCGGTGCGGCGTACGAGGTCGAGCACCGCGCCGGCGCCGGGCTGACGCTCGAGCAGGCGGTCGCCGAGGCACGGCTATGCGTGCCGGCGTGATCTCCGTTGGGATGGGGCTGTCTAGCCCAGGAGTAGTGTCGAGGCCCGGCTACCGGCCTGAGCCCGTCCTAGCGGAGATGCTCGTTTCCCGACCTCGCATCCAGGCGTATCGCTGAAGCGCCGGCAGAGACGAACGAGCGAGCGAGATGCGTGCTCGGGCTCGCTTCGCTTGCCGACGTTGAGATAGTCAGTCATGCGGTCCTCGACGCGGTAGCCCAGACGAAAGTGGGGAGAGCGTCACTTGCCCCGCCCTCTTGAGTTCACAGAGTGGCCAGTCCATACTCCGCCTCACCACAACCGCGGCGCTCTGCGGCTCTCCTTCAGCCTCCGTGCGCGCTGCCCGAAGGAGGAGGAGATGATCTCACGCAGGATCAGGCTACGTCTCGGACTGATCGTGTTCGCACTCGCAGCCTTCGCCACCGCCTCGAGCGCGCAGGCCGTTACCTACCTGCAGCTCGGAACCTCCAATGCCTCCAACGCCACCACCACCCTCACCGGCACCACCGCCGGGGCCGAGCTCCTGGTCAAGAACGCCAACGGCTCCTCGCCCAGTGCCTTCTCGCTGTATGGCCTCCTGACCGCCACCGCCCCCACCGGCAACGCCGCGGCCGTGCGCGGCTACAACAGCGCCACCAATGCCCACGGGTACGGGGTGTGGGGCTCGCAGTCAGGCTCGGGCACGGGCGTGTACGGCTCCAGCCCGAGCGGCAAGGCGTGTGGGGCACGACCACGAGCGGAACGGGCGTGCGCGGCTCCAGCACGAGCGGAGTCGGTGTGCTGGGCCAGCACCTGGCCACGACCGGCACCGTCCCCGGCGTCTCCGCCAGCACCAACTCGACCGCCGCCGATGCCGACGCGCTCGTCGCCACCGTCACCCCCACCTCGCCCGGGCTCAACTCGGAGGCCGTGCGCGGGGTCAACAACGGCACTGGCTCGTACGGGATCGGGGTCTTCGGCTACCAGGCCGGCTCCGGCTCCGGCTACGGCGTGTATGGCTACACGCCGAGCGGCCGCGGCGTCGCCGGCTTCAGCGGCAGCTGGCAGGGCGTGTATGGCCACTCCAACTCGCAGGCCGGTGTCGTTGGGGAGTCGGACAGCTTCGACGGCGTCTGGGGCCAGGAACACTCGGGCATCCACGCGGGGGTCTCCGGGCACAGCGACGCGGGCGGCTACGGCGTCTGGGGCGGGACGACCGGCTCCGGCTATGCGATCTACGGCACCAGCCCAAGCGGGCACGGGGTACACGGTGACAGTCCGAATGGCACCGGGGTCTATGGCACCAGCCCGAGCTACTACGGCGTCCAAGGCACCAGCACTGGTGGCGTCGGCGTCCGCGGCACCAGCTCGAGCTGCATCGGCGTCAGCGGCGCCAGCTCGAGCGGCGACGGCGTCCACGGCTTCAGCTCGAGCGGCAACGGCGTCTACGGCGGCAGCCAAACGGGCCACGCCGCCTACTTCGAAGGCAACGTCACCGTCACCGGCACCCTGACCAAGGGCGGGGGCGCCTTCCGCATCGACCACCCGCTCGACCCGGCGCACACGTACCTGCAGCACTCGTTCGTGGAGTCGCCGGACATGATGGACGTGTACAACGGCAACGTACGCACGGACGCCAAGGGCTTTGCCACCGTGCGCATGCCGCGCTGGTTCCAGGCCCTGAACAGGACCTTCCGCTACCAGCTGACCTCGCTCAGCGGCCTGCAGGAAGTCGCGATTGCGAAGGAGATCGCGCACAACCACTTCACCATCCAGAGCGAGAAGCCGCACTCGAGGATCTCTTGGCAAGTGACCGGAATCCGCCACGACCGCTTCGCCAACGCCAATCGGATCAAGGTGGTCGTCCCCAAGCCGAGGGCAGAGCAGGGCAAGTACCTGCACCCAGAGCTGTACGGGAAACCGAAGTCGGAGGGGATCGGGAACCAGAAGCCTCCCAACCTGCCCTCAAGGCGGTCCTCGACGCGGTAGCCCAGACCAAAGTGGCGGAGAGCGTCATTCTTGCGTACCCCGTGAAGGCGAGTCCATACTGCTCGCCACCACAGGGACGGCGCTCCGCGGCTCTCCTCGGCCTTCCTGGGCGTCGCCGGAAGGAGGGGAGATGCTTCCTCGCACTTGTACAAGACTGCGCCTCGGACTGGTCGCAGCCGCCTTGGTCGCGCTCGCCAGCTCCTCGAGCGCCCAGGCGGTCACCTACCTGCAGCTTGGCACCTCCAATGCCTCGAACGCCACTACCACGCTCACGGGCTCAGCCTCGGCAGCCGAGCTCAAGGTGATGGACACGAACGGCTCCGCCTCGACCGCAGGCGTGCTCGGACTCCTGACCGCCACCTCGCCCACGGTCAACTCGGCCGCCCTGCGCGGCCAGAACAACGCCACCAACGCCTTCGGCTACGGCGTGTACGGCTCGCAGGCAGGCCACGGTATCGGGGTGTCCGGCTTTGCCCCCACTGGCACCGGCGTCCGCGGTCAGAGCACGAGCGGGATCGGAGTCTTCGGCCAGCACACGGCTACAAGCGGGACGACCCCCGGCGTCTCCGCCAGCACCAACTCGACCGCTGACGATGCCGACGCCCTCGTCGCCACCGTCACTCCCACTTCGCCCGGTCTCCACTCCGCAGCCGTCCGCGGACAGAACGATGGCAACGGAGCTTCCGGCTACGGGGTGTGGGGCTCGCAGGCTGGCTCGGGAAGCGGCGTGTATGGCTACAGCCCTCAAGGCAGAGGCGTGACCGGCGGGTCGACCAGCGGGACCGGGGCGCGGGGGGCGAGCTTGACCGGGGTTGGTGTCTCTGGGCTGCACAGCGCATCAAATGGCATCGACCCCGGCGTCTCGGCGACCACAAACTCGATGTCGGTCGATGCTGATGCACTCGTCGCGACGGTGACCCCGACGGCTCCCGGAGCCCTCTCAGCGGCGGTACGTGGGATCAACAATGGCACTGGTACGAACGGCATTGGTGTCTACGGCTCGCAGAACGGCTCGGCCACGGGCGTCTATGGCGTGAGCCCGCACGGGTACGGCGTATACGGCACCAGCTCCAACGGAGACGGCGTCTACGGCATCAGTTCGAGCCTGGCAGGAGTTGTGGGTTACAGCACGAGTAACGCCGGCGTTTTCGCCGACAGTGCGGGGGGTAACGGCATCCTCGGCCTTAGTCAGGGTAAGGACGGCATTCGCGGAATCACCTCGGCATCGGGGTACTCGGGCATCTACGGCGAGAACACCAGCAGCAGCAACTACGCGGGCTGGTTCAAGGGCAACGTGGAGATCACCGGAACCTGCACGGGCTGCGTGGGACCCTCGGGTCTACAGATCGACGACCCGCTCGACCCGGCGCACAAGTACCTGCAGCACTCGTCTGTCGCCTCCTCGCAGCAGCTGGACATCTACAGCGGCAACGTGACCACGAACGGGAAGGGCTTCGCCACCGTGACCATGCCGGGCTGGTTCCAGGCTCTGAACCGCAACTTCCGCTACCAGCTGACCTCGCTCAGCGGCCTGCAGGCGGTGGCCGTCGCGAAGGAGATCGCCCACAACCGCTTCACCATCCAAAGCGAGAAGCCGCACGCGAAGGTCTCCTGGCAGGTGACCGGTATCCGCCATGACCGCTTCGCCAAGGCGCACCCGGTCCGGGTTGTCGTCCCCAAAGCGAAGAAGGATCAAGGCAGGTACCTACACCCGGAGTTGTACGGCAAGCCGAAGTCAGAGGGGATTGGCTATCGGAAGCTCCCGCGGCTTCCTCGGATGCCGACTCAGAAGCGGTAGCCACGATGGGCTGGGCCAGGCTTAGGGTGGTCGATGGCTGCCCACTTTGGGAGGTGCATATGATCATCCGTGTCTTCCGCGGCCGGACGAAGACCGGTCATACCGCCCGACGAGCTCGCGCGCTTCGCCGAAGAGATCACGATTACGAGTGTCGAGGCCCAGCCGGGGCCCCGTCGCACGTTACACGGGACGCGGCATAGGCGAGACAGGCGAGGAGTTGACGATGATCACGCTCTGGGAAGACCTGGACGCCGTGAGGAACATGGCCGGCGACGACTGGGAGCACCTGGTCATGCCAGACAAGCGTGCGGAGGACATCATCGAGGAGATCTTCATGCATCACTACGAATCGACAGGCTGACGATGCATCGCATGCCCTCGCGACGGGTCGTCGAGAGCGCACTCTCGGCGGGTCGGGTCGGCGCGGCGGCATTCGCCGGCGACCTGATCGGCTAGCTGCCTACTTTCTCGGGTCGACCAGGTAGGCGGCCCGGCCCTGCTCGCCCGAAGCCCAGCAGACGTGGCCACGCGGGCAGTCCACGGTGTCGAAGCTGCCGGTGTCGAATCGCTGCCACGAGCGTCCTTGGTCGAGGCTCACGTCACTCCCGGTGGGGCCTACGACGATCGCGACTTTTCCGGTCATCCACGACGCCCCGGACCGGTACTCGTTGGGCGCGTCGGAGATGAGCGCCCAGTTGTTGCCGCCGTCTGAGGTCAGCGCGAGGGCGTCAGGCGCCAGGCTGGGCATCGTGAAGTCACCGCCGACCGCGAAGCCGTGGCGCCTGTCGCGGAAAGCAAGCGCGAAAATGCCGGCGGTCGGCCCGCTGTGAATCGGCGTCGCCCTCACCTGCCAGTCCTCACCGCGGTCGGACGAGTGGAAGACGCGCGCCTGTGCCGCGCCGCCGGTGCCGAACCACGCCTGGCGTCCGCTGGCGGTTACGAGACACTCGCCGCTTGCGGCGAAGCCGAACTCGCCAGGAAGAGCGGGTGGCATCTCACCGCTGGCGATGCGCCAGGTCCGCCCGCCGTCGCTCGTGACGATTATCCGGAACCGGCCGTCAACCGGATCGGACACCGCGAGCCCGTGCTTCCGGTCGAAGAAGGCCATGCAGTCGTAGAACGCGTCCGGGTGGTCGTTCACGAAGGTGAGGGCCCAGTGTTGACCTCCGTCCGAGGTCACGTAGACGCGGGAATCGCTGCCGGTTCCGATCGAGAGGATCGCCGCGTGGTCGGCATCGAAGGCCTCGACGTCGCGGAATTGCAGTGCAGAGGTGCCTGGGGGGCCGACCTGCTGCCAGGTCTGGCCGGCGTCGGTCGTTCTCAGGACGGTACCGAGGCTGCCACTCGCCCAGGCCACCTGCGCGCTGACCGCAGAGAGCCCCCGCAGCCGTGCCGTCGAGCCTGTCGGTGTCAGGTGCCAGCTGAAGCTCGGTCCGGCGGCCGAGCCAAGCGGCAGCATGACCGAGGCCAAGACGAACGCGGCAGCGAGAAACGAGATCCGTTTCCGCACGGATGATCGAACTACCCGAGAACGCTGGATCGCAAACTTCCCGGCGCGAGCCGATCCTGGAGACCGTCCACCGCAGATGTATGTAGCTCGGAAGGGCGATTCCTCGCCGGAGCTTGCCGATGGTGAGAGTGACCGCCAAGGTCGCAGGTTCAATTCCTGCCCGGCCCATCTCGATTCGTTTCGCGGGCCGGGTTCATTTTTTCGCTGGGAGCGCGTTACACTCGCGCCAAGTCCAAATCGAAGGGGGAGGGACATCATGAGAGTCATCCTGGCGGCGACGCCGGCCGGGTGGCGACGCGCGGCGCGCCGGCTCCTCGTCGGTGTCGTGCTCGCTACCGGTGTGATGTTGTGGACGAGCCCGCCGGCGAGCGCTGCGGTGACAGCGACTTTCAGCTCGGGCGTGTTGAGCGTGTTCGGTGACAGCCTCAACAACTCGATCGTGATCAGCCGTAATGCGGCGGGAACGATCCTCGTGAACAACGGGGCAGTCTCCGTCGTCGGCGGCACGCCGACGGTGGCCAACACCGCGCTGATCCGGGTCTTCGGTGTCGGCGGTGACGACGCGATCAGCCTGAACGAGGCCAACGGCGCGCTGCCCGCCGCCAGGCTGTTCGGCGGCGCCGGCAAGGACACGCTCACCGGCGGCTCCGGTCCCGACCAGCTCTACGGTCAGGCCGGCAACGACGGGCTCCGCGGTAAAGGCGGCAACGACCTGCTCTTCGGCGCCACCGAGAACGACGCCATGACCGGCGGTGACGGCGCCGACCAGGCTTTCGGCCAGAGCGGCAACGACCGGATGATCTGGAACCCCGGCGACGACACCGACCTCAACGAAGGCGGTGACGGGATCGACACGGTCGAGGTCAACGCCGGCAACGGAGCAGAAGTCTTCACCGCTACCGCCAACGGCGCTCGCGTCCGGTTCGACCGACTCAGTCCCGCGCCCTTCAACATCGATATCGGCACCACCGAGAACCTGGTCGTCAACATGAACGGCGGCAACGACTCCTTCTCGTCAACCGGCAACCTGGCAGCTCTGATCAAGATCACCGTCGACGGCGGGGCAGGCAACGACACCGTCCTTGGCAGCAACGGCAACGACGTGCTGCTCGGCGGCGACGGCAACGACTTCGTGGACGGCAACCAGGGCAACGACGTCGCTTTCTTGGGCGCGGGTAACGACGATTTTCGGTGGGATCCAGGTGACGGCAGCGACACGATCGAGGGCCAGGCGGGCCTTGACAGGTTGCTCTTCAACGGCGCCAACATCGCCGAGATCTTCGACGCCTCCGCCAACGGTCAGCGCGTCCGCTTCACGCGCAACATCGGCAGCATCGTCATGGATCTCAACGATCTCGAGACCATCAGTGCCAAGGCCCTCGGAGGCGCCGACAGCCTCACCGTGAACGACCTTTCGGGTACCGACGTCGTCAACGTGGTGGTCGACCTCGCCGCGACGGGCGGCGGTGACGACGCCCAGCCGGACAACGTCATCCTCCGCGGCACGCCCGGCGACGACACTGTGACCGTCACGGGCGCCGGACCCAGCGTGCAGGTCGCAGGTCTTCCTGCCCAGGTCTCGGTTTCGGGGGGCATCGCCGGCAGCGACCGGCTGACGGTCAACGCGCTGGGCGGGAACGACGTGGTCGATGCCTCCGGGCTCGCTGCCAGCGCAATGCTGCTCACGCTTGACGGCGGAGACGGCGACGACGTCCTCATCGGCGGCGACGGCGACGACACGATCCTCGGCGGAGCGGGCGACGACGTGCTGATCGGCGGACCGGGCATCGACACGCTCGACGGTGGCGACGGCGACGACATCGTCATCCAGAGGGCGAACACCGGAAGGCACTGGCTAGCGACCCACATCCGCAGTCTCAACGGCAAGACCGTGCTCGAGGTGGGCGGCAAGCAGCGGGCGATCCCCCTCGACGTCCACCTCATTCGCGACGTGACCTGAAAGGGCCCGCGGGGGAACCATCGGGTTCCCCCGCGGAGCTCCAACGGCCGCAGGTTCGGAGCCTTCAACAAGAACTTCCGCTAACAGCTGACGGTCATCGGCGGAAGCTTCGTCCAGGCGATCGTGTCCAAGGAGATCCGTCCCGGCGGGCGGACGTTCGAGATCAGGACGCAGAAGCCGCACGTGAAGGTCTCCTGGCAGGTGACCGGTGTGCGCAACGACACCTACGCGAAGGCCCATCCGCTCAAGGTCGTGGAGCCCAAGACCGGAGCGGCTGCGGGGATGTACCTGCATCCGGAGCTGTTCGGGCACCCGCATGCACGGCCGCTCGGGCTGGATCTTCCGACCAGGCGAAGGTCGACATGTCGACGGCCAAGCACGACCAGGACAGGCTGCGCGCGCTCACGCGCCGCAAGGCTGCGCAGGCCCGTGCGGAGCTCGCGCGAGCGCAGGGACCGCCTCGGGTGGTACCGCAGCGCTAGCGGACGAGCTTCGGCCGGGCCTCCGAGCGGGGCCCGGCCGACCTACCGCGGGAGCCTGATCGCCGCTGGGCGGGTAAGGTGCCCGAGCCGCGCCGGCTCCTGCTCAGGCTTTGATGCGACGCACGATCGTCTTCTTCCCCGAGGGGCGCATTCGGCCCGACCAACAACTGCGTTGGAATCGGCGACGTGCTGCGCCGGCGAGGGCACCGCGTCGTGTTCATCGTCGAGGAGTCGTTCGCCGGCACGCTCGATGCGAAGGGGTTCGAGGAGCGGCTGATGCGCCTCGCCCCGCCCCCGCCCGAGCCGGAGGAGCCGGGCCAGTTCTGGAAGGACTTCATCCGCGACACGGCTCCGGTCTTCCGTGGGAGCACGTTCGACCAGCTCGCGAGCTTCATCGCGCCGACCTGGCAGGCGCTCGTCGACGGCGCGCGGTATGCGGACGAGCGGCTGGCCGAGATCTTCGGCGAGCTCGAGCCCGAGGTGATCGTCGAGGACAACGTGGTTGCTTTCCCGGCGATCCCGGCCAGCGGCCGACCGTGGGTCCGGATCGTCTCTTGTAACCCGCTGGAGCTGAAGGACCCCGAGCTGCCGCCGCCCTACTCGGGCCTGCCGCTCGCCGACTCCTCGGAGTGGGAGGCGTTCGGCGAGGAGTACGCCGCTCAAGTCGAGCCCCTCCAAGCCGACTTCTCCGCCTTCTGCGTCGAGCGCGGCGCGCCGCCCCTGCCGCCGCATGAGCTGATCCACGAGTCGCCGTGGCTCGACCTCACCATCTACCCGACCGAGGTCGACTACCCGCGGAGCAGGCCGCTCGCGCCGACGTGGCACAACCTCGAGACGAGCGTGCGCGCCACCGACGAGCCCTGGTCGCCGCCGGAGAGCGACGGGCGGCCGCTCGTGTACCTGAGCCTCGGGTCGCTCGGGTCGGCCGACCTGCCGCTCATGGAGCGGCTTGTCGACGCCCTTTCAGAAACACCGCACCGCTACGTCGTCAGCAAAGGCCCGCAGCACGCCGAGTACGAGCTCGCCGACAATATGGTCGGGGCGGAATTTCTGCCGCAGGCGTCGCTGCTGCCGCACGTCGACCTCGTGATCACGCACGGCGGCAACAACACGACCACGGAATGCATGTGGTTCGGCAAGCCCACGGTCGTGCTGCCGATCTTCTGGGATCAGCACGACAACGCGCAGCGCGTGCACGAGACAGGATTCGGGATGCGAAGACCTCGACACCTTTGCGCCTGGCGGCCTCGCGCAGCCCGAAGCACAGAGCGCAGCCCGATGGCGAGACTGCGCGACGAGCACGGCCAGGTCACGGTGGAGACTCCCGCGGCGACCGTTCGCGCCGAGACGGCCGTCCTCGCCACCAGCTCCGCGATCGGGACGAAGTTCAAGCCCCTGCGGAGCCTGGTCAGCGTCGCGTCGAGCCACATCGTCCTGACCGAGCCCGTCCCGGACGTGATCGCGGAGGTCGGCTGGACGGGCCACGAGGGCGTCGTCGACTTTCGCACGCTTCTGCACTACTTCCGTACGACGGAGGACGGCCGGATCGCGTTCGGGTGGGGCGGTGGGCGGATGGGCACGCACTGGTGGTATCGGGGTGTGACCGAGGTCGACCCTCGGGCGTCGGCGACGGCGGCGCGCGCTCTCGTGCGCGTCTTCCCGCAGCTCCGCGGGCGGAAGCTCACGCACGCCTGGGGCGGGCCGATCGACGTGTCGAGCACGCGCCTGCCTCAGTTCCGCAAGTTCGACAACGTTCTCACCGGCGCCGGGTTCACCGGCAACGGGATCGCCCCCTCGTATCTCGGAGGCCAGATCCTCGCGCGGATGGCGCTCGACCAACGCGATGAGCTGACGCGCCTGCTGCTGGTCGAGCAGGAGCTGAAGCGCTTCCCGCCGGAGCCGCTTCGCCTCGCCGCCGGATCGGCGATCCGCGCGGCGATGGTCAGGCGCGATCGTGCCCAAGATGCCGGCACGGACGCGGGGCCGGCCGTGCGTTTTCTGACCTCGCTTCCCCGGCGTCTCGGAATGCACCTGCCCCGCTAGTAGCATCGCAGCCCGATGACGAGGAAGCCCTTCGCCCCCGCCTAGGCGTGTCCGTTCTCGAGACGAGCCCACCGCGTTTTACGCCGGGAGAAGCCGCCGGGATCGCGGCGGAAATGTTCGGCGTGGAGGGAACGGCTCGCGACCTCGGCAGCGAGCGCGACCAGACGTTCCTGATCGAGGACGGCGGCGAGGGGGCGGTCCTGAAGATCTCCAACGCGGGCGAGGACGAGGCCGTGCTCGACCTCGAGCGCGAGGCGATCCTGTACCTGGTGCGCGTCGACCCGCAGCTGCCGGTTGCGCGGCCGCGCGGAGAGCCCGCGACCTTCGAAGGCCCCGAGGGCCGGCACCACGTGCGACTGTTCGAGCGCCTGCATGGCCACGTCGCGGGGCCTGGGCTCGCCGACCGGGCCGTCTACGACTACGCGGCGACGCATGCCCGGCTGAATCTGGCACTGCGCTCGTTCATCCATTCCGCAGCCGACCGCGAGCTGCTCTGGGACGTCGCGCGGACGCCGAATCTGCGGCGGCTGCTTCCCTCGATCGAGGATCCCCGCCGGCGCGGCCTCGTCGAGGGCGTCATCGACCGCTTCGAGGAGCGCGTCGTCCCGCGCTGGCCCGGGCTGCGCGCGCAGGTCGTGCACGGCGACTTCAGCCTCGACAACGTGTTGCTCGATGAACGCGGCCGCGTCGCCGCCATCGTCGACTTCGGCGACTGCGCGCATACGGCGCAGGCGGGCGACTTCGGGGTCGGGCTCGCGTCGCTGATGCGGGGCCGGGCGGAGGATGACGTCTTCCGCGTCGCGCGGATCGCGATCGACGGATACGCCTCTCGGCTCCCGTTCGAGCCGGTTGAGCTAGAGCTGCTCGGCGACCTCGTGGCAGCCCGTCTGGCGGCGATCGTCGCGATCAGTGCCTGGCGCGTGCGCCGCTACCCGGAAAACAGCGCGTACATCCGGGCCTGGGACGACGACTCGTGGGCGCTGCTCGAGCTGTTCGACCGGATGGGCGCCGAGGCCGTCGCGGTGGAGCTCGGCGCGCCTCGACCGGCGGTTGCGAGCGAGGAGCTCGCGCGGCGCCGGGAGGCGACGCTCGGAGCGGTCCTGACAGCGCTGACCTACTCCCGCCCGGTTCACGTCGTCCGCGGCGAGGGCGTGTGGCTCTACGACGCCGACGGCAACCGCCTGCTCGACGCGTACAACAACGTGCCGGTCGTCGGCCACTGCCATCCGCGCGTGACCGAGGCAGTCGTCCGCCAGACCCGCACTCTCAACACTCACGCGCGCTACCTGTACGAGCCGTTGATCGAGCTTGCCGAGCGCCTGCTGGCGTCGATGCCTCCGGAGGCGGGGCTGGACACGGTCATGCTCCTCAACTCTGGGAGCGAGGCGAACGACATCGCGTGGCGGATCGCCACCGCCGTGACCGGCCGCCGCGGGGCAATCGTGACCGAGCACGCCTACCACGGCGTCACGGAGGCGATCGCGTCCCTGTCGCCGGAGGAGTGGCCCGATGGCTTCCGGCCGGCGGGGGTTGCCCGGATCGCGCCACCGGGATCAGGCGCTGAGGCCGATGCCGAGATGGGGCGTGCTCTCGCCGAGCTCGACGGGGTCGCGGCGACGTTTCTCGACTGCGCGTTCACGAGCGACGGCATCTGGATGCCGGCGGCGGAGGAGATCGCCGCGCTCGTACAGCGGACCCGGGCGGCCGGTGGTTTCGTCGTCGCGGACGAGGTGCAGGCCGGTCACGGTCGGATGGGCGAGCACCTCTGGGCGTTCGCGCACTATGGGATCAGGCCGGACTTGGTGACGCTGGGCAAGCCGATGGGGAACGGCTATCCGGTCGCCGCGCTCGTCACTCGGCGCGAGATCGCCGAGCACTTCCCGTTCGCCGGCACCGTTTTCAGCACCTTCGGTGGAAATCCCGTCGCGGCTCAGGCTGCGCTGGCGGTGCTGGACGTGATCGAGGACGACCGGCTCGTGGACCACGCCAAGAGCGTGGGAGCGCGGTTGCTCGCGAAGCTCCGCGCGCTCGCCGGGACCGAGATTGTCGAGGCGCGGGGCCGCGGGCTGATCGTGGGCGTCGAGCTGGCGGACGCGGAGCTGGCCCGGCGCGTCGTCGACCGCCTGCGCGACGACGGCATCCTGATCAGCCTCACGGGCAAGGGCGACAACGTCCTGAAGATCCGCCCGCCACTCGTCTTTGCGGACGAGCACGTCGACCTGCTCGTGGGCGCGCTCGATCGCGCGCTGAGCTCGCTTCGCTTCTGAAGGTCGGCGGAGGCGAACTCTGGAAGTCTGACGGCTCGGAGCGGACACGGCGCTCATCAAGAACATCTACCCAGGGCCGACCGCCTCGTTCCCCTCGTACATGACGACGGGAACGAAGGTCTTCTTCGCGGCGGACGACGGCGTCCACGGAATCGAGCTTTGGTCAGTCGGAAGCTAAGCCTGCTTCAGCGACGCAGCCGAATCGCGTTCAGGTCTTCGCGCTCGATCTCGTCGGCGCGCGCGATCAGGTCCTCGATGTCGTCGTGCTCGGCGTGCAGGTAGCGGCCGGCGAGCGCGTCGGCCCGTCCCGAGGCCAGGGCGCGGACGAGCTGCGGCGCGAGCTCGGGCGGCGTCCACGGCGCGTCGTCCGGGAAGTCGCCCGTCATGTCCGTCTGCACGAGCCCGGGGCTGAAGAAGAAGACCGGGATCCGCCCGTCGAGCTCATTGGCGAGCACCTCCGCGTAGCGAGCCACTGCCGCCTTGCTCGCCGGATACGCGGTGTGTCGCATCCCCGGAAGGTAGGCCGCTCCGCTCGCGGTGACGACGATGCGTCCGCGTCCACGCTCGAGCATTCCGGGGATCACCGCCCGGCAGCACAGATGGACACCCAGGACGTTGACCTCGAAGATGCGCCACCACGCGTCCGGATCGACCTCCCAGGTCGAGCCGTCCTGATTGCCGATGCCGGCGTTGGCGGCGAGGAGGTCGATCGGGCCCAGCTCTTGCTCGACGTCGGAGACGGCTCGTTCCACGGCCGCCCGGTCGGTGACGTCGAGCGGGACCGCGAGCCCGCCGATGTCGCCGGCGACCGCTTCGACTTGCTCGCGGGTCCGGGCTGCGACTGCAATACGCGCGCCGGCCGAAGCGAGCTCGCGCGCTATGCCGGCCCCGATCCCGCGCCCGCCGCCTGTGACGAGGGCGACCTGCCCGTCGAGCTCTCTCTCGGCCCTCACTCCTCGACTCTAGCCTCCCGCCGGCGGAACGGGCAGCGTTCGCGGCACTCCGCTTCCGTCACGCACCATTTAGGGCGTGCCTCTTCCGCTCCGAGCCGGGATCACGGTTGCCCTTGCCGCGGCCGTAGCGATCGCCTTCTCCGACTCGTCGATCGTCGTGCTCGCGCTTCCGGAGCTGTACGTCCACTTCCGGACCAGCATCGTGGGGGTCTCCTGGGTGATCACCACGTACAACCTTGTCGTCGCGGTCGCGGCGCTCGCACTCGTTCCGTTCATGGGCCGGTTCCCGCGCGCCGAGGCCGCGATTGGGCTCGGACTCTTTCTGGCCGCGTCGATCGGCTGCGGGCTCGCGTGGGATCTGCCGGCGCTATTCACCTTCCGTAGCCTTCAGGGCCTCGGCGCAGCGTTGCTGCTCGCAGGGGCGCTGCCGCTGCTTGCCTCGCTGACCGGCTCGGTCCACCGCGGCGCGGCCATGTGGGCGGCGGCCGGCGCGATCGGCGTCGCCGTCGGACCCGCGCTCGGCGGCATCCTCACCCAGCTGTTCGACTGGCGCGCGATCTTCTTCGTGCAGGCGCCGATCGCCGCGCTCGGGCTCGCCGCGACCGCTTACGAACACGCCGCGGCACTGCCGGACCGGCGCGCGCACAGCCGGCAACAGCTGGCGGCGAACGGCGCATTGCTCTTCCTCTTCGCGGCGGTCGTCGGCGCGCTGTTCCTCGCGGTTCTGCTCGTCGTCACGGTCTGGCAGTTCGAGCCGATCGCGGGTGCCGCCGTCGTAAGCGCGCTACCGATCGCGGGACTGGCGGTACGACCGCTCTCGCGCTCGCTTCCGCTTCTACGGGCCGCCGTCTCTGGCTCGCTTCTCCTTGCGGCGGGGCTGATCGCGCTCGCGGTGCTGCCCGCGTCGAGCGCCGCCTACGCCGTCCCAGCGCTCGCGCTGTGTGGAGCCGGCTTCGGGCTCGCCGTTCCGGTGCTGACGCGCGCCTCAGTGGTCGAGGCCGACCTCGGGCGCAGCGCGACCTTGTCGGTCGGCGCCCGCCACCTCGGGCTCGTGCTCGGGCTCGCGGCGATCGCGCCCCTGATTGCGAGCACGGTGTCGACGGCCGGCGAGCGGGCGGCGGTGAACGCGACCGCCTCGATCCTTGATGCCCGCCTGCCGGTGACCAAGAAGATCCCGATCGCGCTTTCCCTGCGCGACGAGTTCGACCGCGCCCAGGACGGGGAGATTCCCAATCTCGAGAAGCCGTTCGAGGACGCGGGGGCCGGCGACGACGAGACCGTGCGCGTCGCGCGGGACGATCTGCTCGAGGCGGTTCGGGGCCCGCTGACCAGGAGCTTTCGGTCGGGCTTCGCGCTGGCCGCCGTCTTTGCCGCCTGCGCGATCGTGCCGTTACTGCTCTTCCGCCGGAGGCTCGCATGAAGGTCGTCGCCGCGCTCTTCGCCGCCGCTGCGGTCCTGATCGCCGTCGAGCTCGGCATGGGAGCACGGAGCTTCGGCGAGACCCGGAGCGTGAATCCGTGCACGGCCGAGTCGCCGGACCTCGGCGGCGGGTTAGACGCCGCGCTTCAGCGGATAGTCCTCGACGGCCTGAACGGCGCTGCCTGCGAGCTCCACACGACCCGTGAAGAGCTGGTGTTGTCGCTGCGGCCGTCGGGCGGGCATCGCCCACGCTGGGACTCCGAGACGATCCAGCGCGCCGTCCGCGCGGGCCTCGTGCGCGCGATCGACAAGGCCGAGGGCCGAGGGGACGTGCCAGGGTTCCTCGCCCCGGTCCTGCGCGAGACCGCCCGCGACGCGCCGCTCGCGTTTCTGATCAATGAGGGGTCGCGGCTGTCGGACGTGCTGGGCGAATTGTTCCGCTGACCTCTCCCAGGTCAACGTCGCCCGCCCGGCCGCGCAGCACGACCTCGTCGCCGTCCTCGAGGAAGCTGCGCTCGCTGCCGTCCGCGAGCCGGAGCGGCTCGGCGCCGTTCCGGGTCAGCTCGATCAGGCTCCCCTGCGTCCCCGGATCCGCGCCAGAGATCGTCCCGGTGGCGAGCAGGTCGCCGGTCCGCAGGGACGCGCCGTTCACCGTCGCGTGGGCGATCTGCTGCTCGACGCTCCAGTACAGGTGCCGCGCGCTCGTCCGCGAGATCGTCTCTCCGTTCAGCTCCACCTCCAGCGCGATGTCGTAGACGAACGGCTCGGTGCGGAGGTAGCTGAGCGGTTGCGGTTCCTGCGGCGGGCCCGGGACTCGGAGCGGCTCGAGCGCTTCGAGCGGCGTCACCCACGCGCCGATCGAGGTCGCGAAGGACTTGCCGAGGAACGGCCCGAGTGGTTGGTACTCCCAGGCCTGGATGTCGCGTGCGCTCCAGTCGTTCACGAGGATGGCGCCGAAGACGTGCTCGAGCGCCTCGTCCACTGGGACCGGCTCGCCGAGCCTGCTTGGAGTCCCGACGACGAAGCCGAGCTCGAGCTCGATGTCGAGCCTCCGGCTCGGCCCGTAGGTCGGCTCGGGAGCGTCGGGCGGCTTGGCCTGGCCGCTCGGGCGGACGATCGGCGTCCCGCTGACGACCACCGTCCCGGCGCGGCCGTGATAGCCGACCGGCAGCCAGCGCCAGTTGGGCAGCAACGGCTCCGAGTCCGGGCGGAAGAGCCGCCCCAGGTTGGTCGCGTGCTCGAGCGAGGAGTAGAAGTCGACGTAGTCGGCGACCCGGAACGGGAGGTGCAGCTCGATGTCGTCGAGCGGGATGAGCTCGGCGCTTCCGCTCTCGAGCCGCTCTCTGGCCTTCCCCCGTGCTTCCTGCCACGCGGCCGGCCCTTTCGCCATCAGCCCGTTGAGAGACGGCTCTCGGACGACTTCGAGCACGGAATCCTCGAAGCGGACCCCGACCCGAGGGTCTTCGCCCGGACGGCTGAAGACTCCGTAGGGGAGGTTGTCGAGCCCGAAGCTCACAGGATCCCGAGCGCCTTCAGCTCGCCGACGGGCTCGGTGAAGCTGCAGCTGCCGATGCTGACGAAGAGGTCGCGCCTTACGCGAGCAAGCTCGTTCGGACCGGCCTCGCGGCCGTCCCACGAGAACGATGACGCGTCCAGTCCGAACGCTTCCGGGTCGTCCTCGGCCAGCGCCTGCTCCTCGTTGCCGAAGACGCCGGCGGCGAGCAGGTTCAGGAAGCCGTGCTGTCCGTCGGTTCGGACGGCGTGGTGAAGCCCTGCCGTCGCCTTGAAGGGGATTCCGGCCGACCGGCAGCCGCTGATAAAGCCCGCGAGCTCGGCGATGGGCGGCGCCTCCGGCCCGCAGCGGACCTTCGCCCGCGCCCCGACGGCGGCGATTCCTTCGAGTAACAGTCTGTTACTTGTGCGGATCTCGACGTACGTCTCGGGTGCGTGGCCCACGAGCTCTGCCGGCTCTTTGCGGCCCTCCACCGCCTCGATCCGCTCGTCGTCGGGAATCTCCGCGTCGGCGACCACGCTCAGCCGAAGCGGCTCGGCAGGAAGCTCGGCTACCCGCGAGGCAGGGCAGACGAAGCGGGCGACCATCCACGCCTCGGGTGACGTGCGGGCGCGCCGGTGATCTTCGAGCGCCTCCTCGAGCGGTAGCGACGCAGGAGGGAACAGGGGGGCGTGGTCGATCAGCTCGGCGAGAAGGGCGCGGCGGGCATCGTTGTGCACGGCAGGATCGTAGGCATCGCCGACGGCTATGGCGCGCGGTCGGCCGACGTCCGGCTACTTCTTCTTGAACTGGATGATCCCCATCATCGCGTTGTCCTCGTGGAAGAGGATGTGGCCGTGGAGGACGGCCTTGCCGGTGAAGGTGCGGTAGCGCATCCGGATCAGCACCGTTCCCGTCCTCCCGTGCTGCTTGCGGGGAATCCGCACGACGTCCTGGAAGCGGTAGATGTTGCGCTTGTGCCCGTTGACCTGCGCTACCGGCGAAGCCGGCGGAAGAGGCGGAGAGAGGCCCGGGCGACGCGCCCGGCGAGCACGTCGGAGGACGTCCCGGTGCCGGCGTAGTTCCACGTCATCACGCTGGCGACGAAGACGCCGCCCGGCCAGTAGACGAGCCCGCAGTCGTGCCGCGCGTGCTCGATCCAGCCGGCCTTGTGCAGGACGGCGATTCCCCCTCGGTGGAGGTAACGCCCGAGTTTGCTGGGATCGTGGACGTGGGCGAGCTCGAAGAGGAGGTACCGGGCGTCCGCGACCGTGAACCAGCCCCGGAAGCGATGGACGAGCGCCCCCTCTCTGCCCGCGGCGAGATGGACGAGCGTGAGCAGGCGGCCGAGGTCGCGCGCGGTCGTGTACTTGCCGAGCCCGAACGAGGGCTCGCTCACGACGGTGATCGGAATTCGATGCCGATGCCGGCGGTGTCGCTTGCGGCTCAGCGTCCGGCGTGGCGGCGCGACCGTTCCGGGGAGATAGCCGCCGAACATCTCCGTGTCGTACAGGCCGAGCTCCTCCATCGTCGCGGTCACGCGCCAGCCTCCCCCGATGACGTCGAGCAGGTGGTTCGCGGCCACGTTGTCCGAGTAGCGGAGCATCGAACGCACGAGCGAGCCGAGATAGGAGTGCGCGTGCGGCGGGCCCCCACGGATGGAGCGCAGCAGCTCGACCGCGATTGCGAGCTTGAGCGTCGAGGCGGCCGGGAAGCGTGCGGCCGCGTTCCAGGCGGCGCCGGCCCCGGTGCCGAGATCCTTGACGTAGAACGCCCCGATTCCGTGATAACCCCGAACGAGCCGGCGGAGCCTGCGCTCGAGGGCGGGCTTCTTGTAGCCGGCCCTCAACCTCGGCGCTGCTCTCCGCGGAAGGCCGAACACCGGCCGCACGACCGTGGACGCATTTCCGCCGCGGCCGATGGCGATCACGCGCAGGACGAAGTCGCGCCGCGGGAGCTTGAGAGAGAATGCGAAGTGGCGACCGTGAGGGCGCTCGCGCGCGGCGACGCGCCGGCCGATCCGGACGACGACGCGCTTCGTCCTGCGGTCGACCCTCCCCCAGACGGCTCCGAACGAGACCTGATGCGAGTGCGGGGAGGCGACGACGGGCGGCGCGGGCCGCGGAGGGTGCGCGTGAACGGGCACACCGATCATTGGCGTGTCCTCGTGCTCCTGGGGCGTCGCTCGCAAAGGAGCCGAGCGGGCGCGGCGCAGGACAGTACACCTAGTACGGCCAAGCCGCGACCGCGCTGCATCCTGCCGCGAGCGCCGTCAGGCGGCCCCGGAGCCCGGCTCCGCCGGGCTGAAGGGGTCGCCGCCCAGGGGCACGATGGGCCGATCACGATCGGGTCATCTCGACAGCGGTTCTGGCTTCCACTTCGTAGGGATTCTGTTCATACGGCGTCGTCAGCCACGCCCAGAACACCGACAGCGCGCGGTGCTGCATCTGCCAGACGTGGCAGAGCTCATGGCAGACGAGGTCGTCGTCCGCGGTTCCCTCTCCGGGGCGGTCGCGGAGCAGGATCGTTCCCGGCAGCGCATATCCGTCGTAGCGGCGCATGCGAGGAAGGCGAAAGAGGAACGGGACCGTGAGCACGCGAACGTGCCGGGTGCCGACGGGCCGCGGATAGAGGCGAAGCGGGTGGAGCCTCCGGCGCGCTCGTTCGAGCGCGTCCCGGTTCGTGGCTTTCACTAGGGGGCAGGCGTCGAGAGAACGAGGATTGCGCTGCCGTCAGGCGCCTGCTGGAACGCGTATCGGTAGAGATGGCGAAGGTCGATGTTCTGGATGACGCTGTTCTCGGAGCGCGTGAGCTGGCCGGGCTGGATGTCGGCGGTGGGGCGGAGCGTGCGGCTCAACGGCCGGTCGAGAGCATGCTCGAAGTCGTCCTTGCGCAAGTACAGCGCAAAGGACGGCGACGTTCCGGCCCTCCCCGGAAGCAGCGTGACGACCGACTCGGCATCCCCGTACTTGAACGTGTACAAGGCGAGCTCGAGTGCCTCGCGGTGGAGCAGCGTCCCCCGGGCGAAGGACGGCGTCCCTTCCTCGATCGCACACCGTTGGCCGAGGCCGCAGAGCTGGTACATGACGCTGTTGTTTGCGGACTCCAGGGAGAAGTCCGACGGGTTGTTTCCCTCTACGAGAGCGACATGCTCGACGGGGAGATTCTGGATCTCCGGCGCGCCGGGGATGACAAGGACGAGCTGGCGGCCGCTCGGCAACCGATACTGATGTCCGACGTAGTTGGCGATCTGCGCCGTCTTCTGCGTCGCGCTGCCGTCGGGCTGCCATTCCGACCAGTTCGAGCGTTGCTCGTTGTGGCCCCTGCCGACGAGCACGATGAAGGTGCCGACGGCCGCTCCGACCACGACGGCGAGAATGATGTACGCGATGCGGAAGCGCGTGGGGTGCACCTCGCGCGCCGATGGGCTCAGATCGTCGGCCATACCTCTTCCTTCGTCATGTCGACCTTGGGCTTCTCGAGCTTGGCGTCGTCGAGGAGCCTCAGGAGCTCGTTGCCGTACAGCTCCTTTTTGTCGATGACCTCCTCCGCGATGCGCTCGACCTTGTCCTTGTTGTGCGTGATGAGGAGATAGGCGTCCATGAACGCGCGGCCGAGGAACTCGGTCGCGAGGCGGCGCTTGTCCGGGTCGCCGAAGACCGCCCGGCTCTGGTCGTCGTGCATCGCTCCAGCTCCTGAGCGCAGCATCAGCTGGGCGCCGATCTCGCGGAAACGGCTCTGAATCTGGTCCCGCGCCTTGTCTGCCGCGGCCTTCGACTTGAAGCCGCCGTTCAAGGCGATCGGCTCCGGGGCCATCCCGCACGAGCCCACCATCCAGGCGGCCCGTGCCGTCCCGCTCTGCAAGTCTCCGCCGACCCCGGTCGAGTTCTCGCCGTAGAAGACGTACTCGGCCGCCATGGCTCCGAGGGTCCAGATCAGGCGGGCCATCTCCTCGCTTCGCCAGGACGTGAACCGCTCCTGTTTCTCGAGCGCGGTGTGATGGCCGAGCGCACCGCCCCGCCGCCGGATCGAGAGACGCGTCGATTCCGCGCCCTTCATGTACACGTGGCCTGCGACCGCGTGGCCCGCCTCGTGGATGGCGACCGCGCGCGTCTCCTCGGGGACGTACTCGATGTTGATCGCCGTTCCGGATTCGACGGTCGTCATCGCCTCGACGATGTCCTCCCAGCTGAACTCGGCACGGCCCTCGTTGTGGGCGTAGGTGAGTGCCATGGAGCACACCTGCTCGATCTGAGCGGGTGCGTAGCCGTTGGTGATCCGCGCCAGCTCGTCGCGTCGCTCGGGCGTGTCCAGCTCCTTCTCGTGCGCCACTCTCGTGATGTAGAGGTCGAAGATGTCCAGACGGTCCTTCTGGGTGGGAGTGCGGAACCAGATGTGCCGGCCCATTCGCCCGGGGCGCGTCAACGCCGGGTCGAGCACCTCGAGGGGCACGTTCGTCGCGCCGATGAAGTAGATCTGGTCGCCGCGTGGACGCGGCGTCGGCAGCCGGAGAGAGCGCTTCCCGATTCGCCGCGGAATGACGTACGTCGCGTCCAGGAAGGTGTTGAAGCGGTTGGTGAACTGGCGCTTGAGGAAGGGTGGGTTGTCGATCCCGTCCATGACGACGAGGAGCTGGTTGAGGGCGAGCGACCCCATGCCGCCCATCATCCCCATGCCGCCCACCTGGTTGACGATCGCCCCCAGCCGAATCAGGAAGTTCGACGGAGACGGGCGTGCCGCCCGCTGCGCGAAGAGGCGCTCCCGCCAGGCCCGCGTCTCGAGCACCAGGTCGCCGGTGGGCGTGAGCGCGCCGTTCGGCCCGAAGAAGCAGCGGTCCTCGAAGCTGTCGATCCCTGCCGTGGCAAAGCCTCCCATGTCCCCTCCCTGGAGGGCCGAGCGGCGCCGCCCGACGGCGTCGATCTCGTCGATGAAGACGATGCACTGACCGCCCCACTTGCGGGCGAGCTTCCTCGCCTTGTGCGCCATCCAGCGGACGATGACGACGTCCATGCCGATGAATGTCTGGGCAAACCCCGAGCCCGGCATGGAGAGGAAGGGGGAGTTGAAGCCGGTTGCGATCGCCTTGGAGAGCATGGTCTTTCCCGTCCCCGGGGCGCCGAGGAAGAGCAGCCCGCGCTCACGCTTGCCGCCCGCCTTCTCGAACGCCTCTCCCGACTGCCAGAGGTTGACGACGCGGCGGACGTCCTGCTTGGCCTCGGCCTGTCCGCGCACGTGGTCGAGCCTCACGCCCCAGTCCGCGTCGCCCGGCTCGAACGACTGCATCTGAGTGATGCCCATGAAGGCGAGCGGGCCGAACAGGATCAGGAAGTTGATCAGGAAGAAGAGCGGCAGGATGATCGCGTACTGAACGACCTGGGCGCCGTTGTCCTTGAGGAAGTTCCACAGGACGAGCACCGAGTCCCACCACGACTCCGAGTGCCCGAGCAGGAGCCTGATGATCCAGAACGCCGTCAGCAGGCCGACGACGAAGAAGATGAGCCGGAACTTCTTCAGCCAGAACCAGGCGCGGCGGCGGTTGACGACGTCCTCCTCGCGGACGCGCTCCTCCTCCACCCCGAAGAGGCTCGGCCACGGGATCAACTTGCGGAAGCCGATGTCCATCAGCCCGCGGAACGCGATGACCGCGAGGAACGTGACAAAGATCGACCATCCGAACCCCCAGCCCTGCTGCTCGTAGAGCCAGAAGAAGAGCGCGGGGCTCGTGAGCACAGCGACGATCGTGGCCACGCGCGTCAGGCCGCGCCACTGGCGGGCCAGGATGCGGGATTCCTCGCCTGAACCGAAGCGGGAGGGGAGCGTTTCCTCGTCGGTGGCCATCGGGGTCAGTGTAGTGGGGTCGTTGAATCCTGCACTTACTTAGACGAGTACTCTCGGTACTTCGCTAGTGGTTTCTCCTCGGCGCCCCTGGCCGCCGTCTGCTCGCGCCGGGCAAAGCCCGGCTTCGCCGACGGCTGATGCCGCTGGCGGCAGGGTGCTGCGCCGACGGCGCTTGAACGTACCTCTTTGTACGCCCTGCGCGCCGTCGGGCTTTGCCTCCTTTGCCAGCGACGTCCCAAGGAGCGCGAGGACGCATTGCTCGCGGCTTACGATTCGTGGCAGTGAGTCACATCGACACGAACAAGGCCGATCGGCGCATGCTGACCGCGGCGCTCGTCCTGATCGTGGCCTTCATGGCCGGCGAGGTCGTCTTCGCCCTCGTCGCGAGCTCGCTGGCCCTGCTCGCCGACGCCGCCCACATGCTCACCGACGCCGCGGCGCTCGCCCTGGCGCTCTTTGCGGCCGCGGTCGCGGCGCGGCCCCCGCGAGGCCGGTGGACCTTCGGCTACAAGCGGGTGGAGGTCCTGGCGGCTCAGATCAACGCGCTCACTCTGCTCGTGATCGGGGTCTGGATCGTGTACGGGGCAGTGCGGCGGCTGATCGACCCACCCGAGGTGCGTGGCGGGATCGTCCTCGTCGTCGCGCTCGTCGGGATCGGGGTCAACCTTGCGGCGACGTCGCTGCTCGCGCGCGCGAGCCGGGAGAGCATCAACGTCCGCGGCGCCTTCGTCCACGTTCTTAACGACCTCGCCGCCTTCGTCGGGACCGCGCTGGCCGGAGGGCTCGTGCTCGCGACCGGATGGGACCGCTTCGACCCGATCGCCAGCCTCGTCGTCGCCGCACTCATCGCGTGGTCATCCATCCGGCTCCTGCGCGACTCGGTTCGGATCTTCCTCGAGAGCGCTCCCGCCGACATCGATCCCGATGCGGTCGGCCGCGCGATCGTCGGCGAGCCCGAGGTCGTCGAGGCGCACGACCTGCACGTCTGGACAGTGACGAGCGGTTTTCCTGCGCTGTCGGCGCACGTCCTCGTCCGGCCGGGCGCCGACTGCCATGGAATCCGGCGCCGGCTGGAGGCGATGCTCGTCGACCGCTTCGGCCTCGACCACACGACGCTCCAGGTCGACCACGTCACGGCTCCCTCGACCGCGGTCGAGCTGGGGGAGACGTTTCGCCGGAAAACGCCTCTCCGACCGAGTTAAGCTCGCGCGGTGTCGCTGAGCGGCAAGACGGCAATCGTGACGGGTTCTTCTTCGGGGATCGGAGCGGCGGTCGCGCGCGCCCTCGCCGACGCCGGCGCGCGCGTCGCCGGCGGCGCTCGCCGTTTGGATCGGCTCGAGGAGGTCGACGTCGCCCTGGAGCTCGACGTGACCGACCCGGAGAGCTGCGAGCGCTTCGTTGAGGCTGCGGTGGCGGAGCTCGGCGGGCTCGACATCCTCGTCAACAACGCCGGGCTCGCCTTCGGCCGCGACCCCTTCTGGGAGGGCACGGAAGACGAGGAGCAGGCGGTCATCGAGACCAACCTGAACGGCGTGCTGCGGATGACGCGGCTCTGCCTGCCGCACATCCGGGACGGCGGCCACATCGTCAACATGGGCTCCGTCGCCGGCCGGCAGGCCTACGAGCGCGGCGCGGTCTACATCACCTCCAAGTTCGCGGTGCGGGGGTTCACGTACGCGCTGCGCGAGGACCTCCTCGGACGCCCCATCCACCTCACGACCGTCGATCCGGGCCTCGTGGGCGGAACCGAGTTCTCCAAGATCCGCTTCCACGGCGACGAAGAGAAGGCCAGGCGGGTATACGAGGGGGTCGAGCCGCTGACCGCAGACGACATCGCCGAGTGCGTCCTGTTCGCGGTCACGCGGCCGCACCGCGTCAACATCGACGAGATCGTGGTCAAGGCGCTCGCGCAGTCGAGTGCCGTCCGCATCCACCGCGAGGAATAGCTGCGTGCCTCTGACGATCCTCGAAGGCTCGACGTTCTGCATCTGCGACGAGATCGGCGATTTCGACGGCGAGACCGGCGGCCTCTTCGCCGAGGACACACGCTTCCTCTCCCGTCTGCTGCTTCGCATCAACGGCGCCCGTCCGCTCCTGCTCTCGTCGGACAAGGTCGAGTACTTCTCGGCCGCTTTCTACATGCGGAACCCGCTCGCGGGCGGGCTCCAGCAGGACCAGCTCTCGATCGCGCGCCGCCGCTTCATCGGAGAGGGCATGCAGGACACCGTCACGATCGAGAACGAGACGCCCGAAAGCGTGTCCTTCGAGGTCAGCCTCGAGTTCGGAAGCGACTTCGCCGACATCTTCGCGGTGAAGCAGCACGACTTCGCGCTCGGCGATCCGCTGCGCGCAAAGCCCCTGCCGCCGACGGTCACGGGCCGTCACGACGGCCAGAACCATCAGCTCCTGCTCGAGGACGAGGACGGGTTGACGGCCCGCACACAGGTCATCCTGTTTCCGTTCGGCCAGGTGGACGGGCCTGCGGTGAAGTACCAGGTCGAGCTCGCTCCGCGCGAACGCTGGGAGCTGCGGGTCGACCTCGTCGTCTCGCTGGACGGCCAGGTGGCCGTCCCCGCGCTCGTCGAGCGGCGCTTCGGCGACGAGCGCAACAGGGTCAGCGACTCGCTCTCGGCGTGGCGCTTGAGCGTGCCGAGGCTGTACTCGACCTGGAACAACCTTGGGCAGTCCTTCGAGGCATCGGTCTCGGACCTGGCCGCGCTGCGCATGCGCGGCGGCAGCGACGGTGGCCGGCTGCCCGCGGCAGGGATGCCCTGGTTCATGACCGTCTTCGGGCGCGACACCATCGTCACCTGCCTGCAGACGCTCCTCTTCGGGGCCGAGCTGGCGCGCACAGCCCTCCGGGAGCTCGCCGAACTGCAAGCGACCGAGGACGATCCCGACCTCGACGCGGAGCCCGGGAAGATCGTGCACGAGGTCCGGCACGGAAAGGCAGGCGAGAACTGGTTCGAGCGCTACTACGGCACCGTCGACGCCACGCCGCTCTACCTGATCCTCCTTTCGGAGGTGTGGCGGTGGTCGGACGACGCGGCGTTCGTCCGCGACCTCCGCGAGCCGGCCATGCGCGCTCTTGCCTGGATCGACGAGTACGGGGATAGGGATGGCGACGGCTTCGTCGAGTACAAGCGGCGCAGCCCGCGCGGGATCCAGAACCAGTCCTGGAAGGACTCCTTCGACTCTCAGCGCTTCGCGGACGGGAGGACGGCCGAGGCGCCGATCGCCGCCTGCGAGGTCCAGGGCTACGTGTACGACGCGAAGAGGAGGATGGCCGAGCTCGCCAAGCACGTCTGGCGCGACCGCGAGCTGGCTGAGCGGCTGGAACGCGAGGCGGAGGAGCTGCGCGGCCGCATCAACGAGACCTTCTGGACGGACGAGCGCGGCGGCTACTACGTGCTCGCGCTCGACCAGGAGAAGAACCGGGTCGACAGCATGTGCTCGAACATGGGCCACCTGCTGTGGAGCGGGGCGGTACCGGAGGAACGGGTCGACGCCGTCGTCGACGCCCTGATGGGGCCCGGGCTCTGGTCCGGCTGGGGCGTCCGGACGATGGCCGACACCGAGGCCGCGTACAGCCCGCTCTCGTACCACAACGGCACCGTCTGGCCGCACGAGAACTCCCTGATCGCGTGGGGGCTCGTGGGCTATGGCCGGTGGCCGGAGGCGCAGCGGATCGCGCACCGGATGCTGGAGGCGGCCGCGTCGTTCGACTACGAGCTGCCGGAGGTCTTCGCCGGCCTTCCCCGCTCCGAGACGCCGTTCCCCATTGCGTACCCGACCGCAGCGCGTCCGCAGGCGTGGGCGGCGGGCGCGCCGGTCCTCTTGCTGCAGCTCCTCCTCGGCCTGCGCCCGAACCGCGAGCGGCAGGTGCTCGAGACGACCGCGCCCGAGGTTCCCTCCTGGGCGGGCCGGATTCGCCTCACCGGCGTGCGCGCCTTCGAGCGCCAGTGGGACGTGCGTTTGGAAGGCGGGACGGTGCAGGTAGAAGAAGTGCAATGACCGCGCGAATCCCTCGATGGCGCCTCCGCCGAGCCGGCGAAACCGGCCCTCAAAGGCGCCTGACGACGCTCGCTGCGGGATGCAGCGTCCTCGTGCGTCGGCCCGTGCCTATGGTTGCGATTCCGTCGAGAGAGGGCTCGGCTCTCTCCTCGGCGGAATTGTCCTCCGCCCTCGGGCTTGCCTCCCTTGCGAGCGACGCCCGAGGAACCCGCGCGGGGCAATGAGCGAGAAACTACGAATCGCCGTTCTGAGCCCGGTCTGGTTCCGGGTGCCGCCGACCGGCTACGGAGGCGTCGAATGGGTTGTCGCTCTGCTGGCGGACGGGCTCGTCGACGACGGGCACGACGTGACGCTCTTCGCTTCGGGCGACTCCCACACGAAGGCCGAGCTCTCCTTCGTCTACGAGGAGGCGATTCCCCATCTGCTCGGCCGCAGCCTGTACGAGGTGAACCACGTTCTCTCGTGCTACGAGCGGGCGGACGAGTTCGACATCGTCAACGACCACTCAGGGCTTCCGGCGGCGGCGCTCGGAGGAGTGGTGCGCAAGCCCGTCCTCCACACCGTCCACGGGCCGCTCGACGGCGAGGCCGGCCCCGTCTACGAGCGGATCGCCAGGGTCTCTCCCGACGTCGGCCTCATCTCGCTCTCGCTGAACCAGCGCCTCCCGGAGCCCGACCTTCCGTGGGTCGCCAACATCCCGAACGCCCTCGACTTCTCGCTGTATCCCTGCCATCCGCACCGCGGCGACTACCTGCTCTTCCTCGGCCGGATGAGCCCGGACAAAGGCTGCCACCGCGCGATCGCCGTCGCGATGGAGCTGGGCCTGCCGCTCAAGATCGCGGGCAAGCGGCGCGAGCACAAGGAGCGGGAGTACTACGAGGAGCTTGTCGCGCCGCACATCGGCAACGGGATCGAATACCTCGGCGAGGTGACGCACGGCGAGAAGGTCGAGCTGCTGCAGAACGCGCGGGCGACGCTGTTCCCAATCGAGTGGGAAGAGCCGTTCGGCCTCGTCATGATCGAGTCCATGGCGTGCGGCACCCCTGTGATCGCCACCCGCCGGGGGGCGGTGCCGGAGGTGATCGAGGACGGACGCGGCGGGCTGGTCGTGGACGACTACCGCGAGATGGTGGGCAAGCTCGACGAGGCGGATCAGCTCGATCCGTTCGAGTGCCGGGCGTACGCGGAGGAGCGCTTCTCGCCCCAGCGGATGGTGCGGGGCTACGTGGCCACCTACGAGGCCGCGCTCGAACACGCGGCATGAGCGAGCTCTCGATCCCGGTCGAGGGCGCGGTGCTCTCGGCTCGGGTAACCCAGCCGGCGGACGGGCTGGCGCCGGCGCTCGTCGCCGTTCACGGTGCCGAGCGCGGGCTGCGCGACTGGTACCTCTACGAGCACCTCCACGTTGTGCTTCCCTCGGCCGGGATCGCGGCCGTCACCTTCGACCGCCGCGGCGAGGGCGGGTCGACGGGCGAGTCGTCGCGCGGCCGCTTCAATCAGCAGGCCGACGACGCGCTCGTCGTGATCGCGCACATCCAGGAGCTGTCCGGGATCGCTGCGAATCGGGTGGGCCTCTGGGGCATCAGCCAGGGCGCGTGGGTCGCGCCGCTGGCGGCCACGCTCTCGTCCGACGTCGCGTTTCTCGTCCTCCTCGCCTCGATCGGCGTGGCTCCGGGTGAGCAGATGCTCTGGGCGGCTCGCTACCAGGCCGGGCGCGAATACGGGGAGGAGGCCGGGGAAAGTGCAGCCCGAATCTGGTCACTCGCTTTCGACTGGATGAGGGGAGGCGATCGCGGCCCGCTCGAGGCCGCCGTCGCGAAGGGAAGGAACGCGCGGTGGTGGCCCAAGGCCCTCTTTCCGGACGAGATTCCCGGAGACGAAGAGCGTGAGGCGGTGCGGGAGGAGCTCGACTTCGATCCGGCGCCCGTCTTCGCGCAGGTCCGGGTGCCGGCCTTGCTCTTCTACGGGGACGAGGACGAGTGGATTCCCGTCGACGAGAGCATCGCCGCGTGGCGCGAGGCGCGCGGTGACGCGGTCGAGGTGGCCGTCATTGCAGGCACCGGCCACGAGCCGGCTGTCGGTGAGGCCGTCTCGCCGCAGTACGAGCAGACGATGCTCGAGTGGCTGCGGCGGTTGCCTGATGTCGCGGATGGAGATTGAGCCATGTCTCACAGGTCCCAGGCGAGCCAGCGGTCGACCTCGATCCAGGCGCTGATGCGAACCGCGTCGCGCCTGGAGAACTCCTTGCCGGTATAGCGCAGCGCGAGCCGGTCGATGTCCGCGAAGTCGCGATCGTCCTCGATGCTCACGACCCGCCCGATCAGGCTCACGTGCGTGTACCAGCTGTTCTTCCCGAGCGCGGTCAGTGCCACACGCGGGTCGCGGCGCATGAAGCGCAGACGCAGGCGGCTCTCGTCCATGTTGACGAGCACGCGGCCGTCCTCCCAGTCGTACCAGGTCGCCACCGAGTGCGGTGATCCGTCCGGCCGGAGCGTCGCAATCACGGCTGGGTTCGGCTGCCGGAGGAACCGGTCGACGTCGGGTGGGACCGGAACCTCGGGCACGGCTCAGTCCAGGCCGCGGGCGATCCGGCCGGCGACGATGGTCGCGTCCTCGCCCACGCCGATCAAGAGCGAAGACTTGCGCTTGCGGAGAAAGTGGACGCCCACGAAATAGAGCCCCGGAGCGGCGTTGCTGGCTCCGTCTTCGTGGAGGGGGAAGCCGAGCTCGTCGAACGCGCCCTCGCATCGAATCCACGACTCGTAGCCCGGCCGAAAGCCGCCCGAGAAGACGACCGCGCCGAAGCCGCGCAGGTCCACCTGCTCCGGTGCTCCCGCGTCGAAAGGCTCCGGCTCGGCCAGCTCCGGCCTCGGCAGTCCTCGCTCGGCGACGAGGCCGAGAATGCGATCCCTGAACTTTGCGCTCTGCTCGTCGCCCCAGGCCACGCTTTCTCCGAGATCCGGCGCGAAGCGGGCGTGGCGGCCCTCGGCGCCCAGAAAGTGGCCCAGCAGCGTGACGCCTATCTTCTGCAGCGTTCGGTAGTGGAGATCATGGCCCCCGCCGTGCCCGGTCGCCTGCAAGTTGGCGGTCAGGCGCGCCGCCGGGCTCGGCAACGAGCTGACAGGATCGTCGAGGAAACCGGTTTCGACCGCCCACCACACCAGGTCGTGGTCCCCGATTCGGCGCGGAGCCCACGGGGCGCGCCCGCAAGACAGGAAGACGTCCCGGCCGGCCTCGTGCAGCTCCTCGGAGATCTGGCAGCCCGTCTGACCGCTGCCGATCACGAGAACCGGGCCGGACGGCAGGTCGGCGGGGTTGCGATAGTCGTCCGCGTCGATCTGGACGAGATCCGGCGGGAGCGTGTCCCACCCGGGCGGCCGGTGAGGCTGCTGGTAGGCGCCCGTACAGAGGACGACCTTCTCAGCGTCGATCCGGCCGGCCGAGGTCTCCAGCACGAAACCTCCGTCGGCGTGCGGGTCGAGCGATCTGACCTCGACGCCTTCCAACACCGGAGCCCGAAAACCGGATGCGTAGCGCTTGAAGGACCCGACGATCTCGTCGCGGAGCATGAAGCCGTCAGGATCCTCTCCATCGTATGAATGGCCGGGCAGCTGGACGCTCCAGTTCGGAGTGACGAGGCAGAAGCTGTCCCACCGCTGACGCCAGGTCTGCCCGACCCGGCCCTTCTCGAGCACGACGTGGGCGACTCCCGCCTGCGTCAGCTCGTGGCTGACGGCGAGACCGGCCTGCCCGGCTCCGACTATGACGACGGCCTGGTCCGGCACGCGGGCGAGCCTACAGAGTCGCTTCCACCCAGTCCATGAGCTCCCAGACGTCTTGCCGCGCGAACACGGAGTCGTCTCTGGCCTCGCTTCGATACGCCTGCAGCGCTCGCTCCGCTAGAGGGCGGTACCGGCGCGGAAGCTCGCGCACTCCCCATTCGCCGCCCTCGGCCTTCGAGAGAACGACGTTCTCGTTTGCGTAGGCGAGGACTCGGCAGCAGTTGAGCACGGCGTATACGGGGCCGACCTCGTCGTAGTTCTCGCGCGCCCAGCGGATGTCGCGGACGAGCGAATCCCAGAAGTCGGAATGCGGCACAGCGGGCAGGGCCTCGCCGGGCGGCGGACCGACGACGGCCACCCCGCGCGCCCTCGCATTCCTGATCTCGCTCGCGAAGTAGGTACCGCTTCCGTCGTGAAGCACGCGACCTTCGGAGAAGTGGAGGTCGTACGGGCACGGACAGCGCCACGGGTCGAGGTCGGCGCGCGACAGGAAGCTGATCTCGAGCTTGGTCGCGGGCGCGAGCTCCCGGAGGAAGAAGGACAGCGGGTTGCGCGTCTCAGCGGCCAGCCTCCGGCGCGTGACCACGATCACGTCGACGTCGCTGCGGGCCGGGTTGTAGCAGCCGAACGCGAGCGAGCCGTACACGTACATTCCGTGCAGGTTCGCGCCGAGCAGGTCGCGCAGGCGCGCCTCGAGCTCCTCGAGAACCGAAGCGGCCGGTTCAGGAAACCGCACGCTTCTTCCTCCAGTACCGCTCCATCCCCTGGTAGGACTGCTCGAACGGCGCGGCCAGCCGATGCTTCTCGTCGTAGTCGCCGAGCTCCTCGGCGGCGAGGCTCACGAACTCCCCTTCGCTCATCCCGTCCCGCACCCGCTCGGCCCACACCGACAGGTACTCGCGCGCGCGCGCGACGTGGTCGGCCACTTCGGGCATGCCCTCGACCACGCCGTAGTGGATGAGCGCGAGCCGCTCGGGCTGGTGGCGGAGGACGTCGTCGAAGGTGCGCTTCCAGCCCTCCAGGTCGACGTCCGGCGGCGGAGCGTGGGGGATCACGCGACTGTGCGGGCACAGGCGTACGCCGCACGCGTCGCCGGCATACAGCGTCCCGTCCTCGTGCATGTAGCAGACGTGGTGGGAGGCGTGTCCCGGGGCGGGGAAGCAGCCGAGGCCGACCACGTGCTCGCCGGTGACGTGGACGTTCTCCTGCGGAACAGGCTCGGGCTCTCCGAAGAGCGTGTCCAGGGTGTCGCCGTAGATGCGGCGGGCGCTCGAGATCAGCCGCGTGGGATCGACGACGTGGGGCGCGCCGATCTCGCTCACGTGCACCTGGAGGCGCGGGTTCTCGCGCACGAGCAGCCCCGCAGCGCCGGCGTGGTCGAGATGGATGTGCGAGAGAAGCAAGTGGCGCAGCTCCCCGATGTCCACCTGCTCGCGCAGCCGCTCGAAGCAGGTCGCGGGCCCGGAGTCGAAGAGCGCCTGACCATCGTCGGTCTCCAGCAGGTAGACGCCGATAACCCCCTCCATCCCCTGGTGGTGGAGGTCGATCGGAGTGTGGTTAGCTACGCCGTCCACGACAAAGGAGCGAGATGCTGATTTCGACTACGAACGAGCTTCCAGGCTATGAAATCGAGGAGGTCTACGGCGAGGTCTTCGGGCTGACCGTGCGCTCGCGCAACATCGGCTCGCAGTTCGGCGCCGGCCTCAAGTCGCTCGTCGGCGGGGAGCTGAAGGGGATGACGCAGGCGTTGCACGAGAGCCGCGAGCAAGTCATCGAGCGAATGGTCGAGGAGGCCGAGACGAAAGGGGCGAACGCGATCGTCGCGATGCGCTTCGACACCTCAGAGATGGGCAACACTTGGACGGAGATCTGCGCCTACGGGACGGCGGTGAAAGCGCGGAAGACCTAGCTACTTCTTGATCGGCGAGGTGCGACAGGTGTCGAGAACCGCTTGGGCATTCGTCTGGCAGTCGTTGACCAGCGGGACGTAGAGACCGACGCTCTTCCCTTCGTAGATCGCGCGGTTGACGCACCCCTCGTCGACGTCGTTCTGGTCCTCGCAGTGGATCTCGTTCGCGCTATAGCTCCCAGGGCCCGAGTACTTGTTGCTCTGGTCGGTCCACTGGACGTCCTCGACACCAAGGGGGCCACCCGGACCGATACCGAGCTTCTTCGTGCTCGTCTCGATCCATTGGTGATGGAGGATCGTGTTCACCGTTGCGTTCGGAACCATCGCCAAGCCGTGCTTGCAGAGCCGGACCTTCAGCCCCGTCTCGTCGCGGGCCGAAATCGGATCGGAGCCCGCGTACGCGTAGAGGTTGAACTGGCCTCCAAAGTGGAGGATCGGATCGCGGGCCGTGAAACGACCCGTGGCCGGTTCGTAGTCGCGCTGGCCTAGGCGGACAAGTCCCGTCACCTTGTCGGCCAACCCTCCGCCGAAGCCGATCGGCAGGTCGAGTGTTCCGCTCGAAGCCAGCACGCGACCCCAGGCGTCGTACCGGACCGTGCGCGCGACGGTCCCCGTCGCCGCGTCCGCGACGACGCGAGGCGAGCCCACCTGGTCGGACCCCACGACGTAGTGGGTCCCGCCGCGGTCGAGGGCGACGAGGCGACCGTCGTCGTCGTAGCGGTAGATCGTGGTCACGCCCCCCGCCTTGCTCGCCGTTACGCGGTATGGGTTGCCGAAATCGCCGTAGAGGTACTGCTCGGTCGACCCACCCTCCGTGCGTGCCACGCGACGGCCCAGCGCGTCGTAGCGGTACGTCACGGTCGTGCTCCCGACCTTCGCCGAGAGCAGCTCACCGCGGGTCGAGTACGCGAACGAGTCCGAGCCGCGGCCGGTGATGAATCCGTCCGCGTCTGATTTGTACGACGTCCCTCCGCGTGTCGTGAGCCGGTCCTGGACGTCGTACGCCGCGCCGCCGGAGGTCCGGTTGCCATTTGCGTCGTAGGCGTAAGCCCCGCCCTCTGCGCCGTTGACGGAGATGAGCTGACCGTCGAGGTCGTGGCCGAACGTCCTCGCGCCTCCGCCGCCCGAGCCGCTCTCGCTCGTCGAGGCCACGCGGCCTGCGGCGTCGTAGGCAACGTCGAGGCGATAGACCTGGGTGTTCGACGGGCCTGCCGTCACGGTGCGGCTCTTGAGCCGGCCGAGCCCGTCGTAGGTGGTCGCGACTCGACCGTTGCCGCTGGTCTCGAGCGTCGCGAGCCCGGCGGGGTCGCGGGTGATGTTCCACGGGCCGTCGGCCGTGATCCGCAGGTCGGCGTCATGGCCGACGGCGCTTGGCGACCCGTCCAGGCTCCAGCTGGAGAGAATGATGCCCGGGCCCCACGTGTACCGGAAGTCGCCCCCGGCCGTTCCGGAGACGAGACTGCGGGTGACCAGGTCGCCGAGGTGCTCGTAGTCGACCCGCTCGGCGGTGCCTCCAGCGGCCGGCGTGCGGCTCGAGCTCTTCGGCCGCGCGGTGGCGTCGCCATATGCGACGGCGACGCTCCCCTCGGGGAAAGCAACGGCGCTGAGCCGATCCTGTGCATACGTCGCCGTCACCGCTCGCCCGCTCCCCAGCCGCCTTCCGGTCGCTCGCCGGTCCGCGTCGAACGTGAACTGAAGGGGCTTGCCGCTTGGCGGCGTGAAGGCGCGGAGACTGCCGAGACCGTCCCATCCCAGCAGCTGCTTTGTGCCCTTCGCAGTGGTCAGGCCGACGAGGTCGCCGGCGGCGTCACGGCTCATGGCGTACACGTGTCCGGCCGGAGTGGTCACGCGCGTCAGGCGACCCGCCGCGTCGTAGGCGTAGCGAGTAACTCCACCGCGGCCGTCCGTCTGGCTGATGATCTGGTCCAAAGCGTCGTAGCCGTAGTCCAGATGCAGCTCGGGCGTGCCCTCGCGGATCAGGCGTCCGCGGGCGTCGTAGGCGTACGTGATCGCAGCGAGCGAGCCTCCCGGGCGAAGGGAAGCGATCCGCCCCTTCGCATCGAGGGTCCAGCTGCGCGTGCGCCCCGCCGGCGAAGTTTCGACCAGCGTTCGCGTGGATCCCGTGTACACGCCCTTCCACGTCTGACCGTCACGGACGGCGCGTTCCTCGAGGGTCACAGGCACGAGCGGGCTGCCACTGGCCCCAAGCTTCGCGGTGCGCGTTCGGGTCACCAGCCGGGTAGGGCCGCCGCCGGGCTCGGTCAGCTCCTGGCGCGTCGCATATACCACCTGGGCTCCGAAGCGCGGGTCGGCCGCAAGTGTCTGCTTGATCACCCGCCCGTCCGGGAAAGTGATTTTCTGCTCGCCGTCGGGCTCCAGCGCGGCCTCCGTCACTGCACCGGCCGGGCTTGTGACGCGCCTCCTCACGGAGCCGTCGGGAAGCTGCTCCCAGCGGAAGCTCGTCGTCGCCCCCGACGACAGGCGTCGAGCGACCTGCCAGCCATCCGGCAGCTCGCTGCGGGTGAGCGTCTGCACGCCCCCGTTCGGGTCCTGCTCCCGGACGAGCAGGCCGATGTTGTCGTAGGAGAACGTCGAGGCACGACCGTTCGGATCGGCGCGGCGCGTGAGCAGCCCGCCGCTGCTGTAGGCGAACGTCGTCGTATGCCCGGCGGAGTCGCGGACGGCCGTGAGGTAGCCGTCCGCGTTGCTCTCCAGCGTCGTACGGCGGCCGCCCGGCGCCACGAGCGCCTGCGGGCTCCCGTTCCCGGCGCGCTGGATCGTGGTCGTCCGTCCGTTGACGTCCGTCACGCCGGCGAGCCGACCTACGGAGTCGTATGAGAACGCCCAGAGACGGGCGCCGGTCAGGGCGTCGAAGGTCGCCAGATGGCGCCCGTTCTTGTCGAACCCGTACACCTCGTCGCCGCTCGGGGAGGGCAGGGCGAGGTCGGTCGGCGAAGCGCCGGGCAGGAGCGGGCGAACGGCGCGGACGCGATTGTTCTCCCCGTCGGCCAGGTAGATGGTTCCGTCAGGTGCGACTGCGAGGCCGGTGGGATGGCCCATCTTCGCAGGCCCCGCGATTCCGCCGTCCCCCTCGTACCCGTAGCCGGTCCCGTCTCCGGCGAGCGTCGAGATCGTGCCCTCCTGGTCGACCCTGCGGAGGCGGCCGCGCTCGCCGATGTACATCACCCCGTCCTGCGCGAGAGTGATCGAGCTGACCTGGTAGATCGTCGCCCCGACTGCGGGGCCGCCGTCTCCCAAGGGCCCGAATCCGCCGCCTGCCACGTTCTCCGACTTCCCGTCCAGCCCGATATGGCGGATGAACGGCGAGCCGGAGCTGTCGCTGAGGTAGAGGCTGCCGTCCGGCCCGACCGCGAGATCGTTGTCGACGGAGCTGAGCCGGACCTGCGTGGCCGGAAGGCCGTTGCCGTAAGGATTGTTGGAGGGTGGAGGCGGCCCGCCACCGACGACCCGCTGCATCGTCCCGTCCGGTGCGACAGCACGCACGGTTGTGACGAGACCCTGGCCGGGCACGGGCACGCCCGTGTTGACGAAGTACATGGTTCCGTCCGGGCCGACGGCGAGATGGTGGAGTCCTTCGAGTTTGGCCTGGCTCGCCGGCCCCCCGTCCCCGGTGGTGCCCTGCTGGCCCGTCCCGGCGACGACGGTCATCCTCTTCGCCTTCAGGTCGTAGGCGATGATCTGGAAGTGGTACTGGTCGACCATGTACAGGCGGCCGTCGGGTCCGAGTGCGATGTCGGTGATCCGTCCTCCCGAACGGGTGAACACCGTGTACAGGCGCCCCTCGGGGGTGATCTTCCGTACCTTCCCGTTGAACAGGTCGGAGAAGTACACGGTCCCGTCCGGCGCCACCGCAAGGCCCTCGGGGCGAGCGAGCTTGGCGCCGACCGCCTTCACGCCTTCCCCCGCGTCCCCGAACGACTGGCCGCTGCCGTTCCAACCCGCGGTCAGGGAGATGCCGTTCAGCACCTGCGCGTCGGCGTCGACGCGCTCGCCTGAACCGAGATAGAGGACGCGGCTCGAGGGGTCGTAGACGTGGTGGATATCGAGGTCCCAGCCGCCGATCCCGGTGCCACGGGAGTCGAGCGTCCCGACCGGCACGCTCCAGTGCCTCCAGATCGTGACCGGCCTCCGTCCTTCCACCACCGTCCCCGTCGCGCTCGGCCGGCGGGAGGATCCGCCGGTCGGTCCGGCGGTGATGTCGTAGCCCGAGAACTGCCCGAAGGCCCGATCCTGGTCGGCGCGCGCGGAGTAGTACTGACCCTCGAACGTGAAGCCGATGCTGACCCCGGCATTCATCCATCCCTGCACGGGACGGCTGTAGGCGTCTTTGCCGTCCCAGGTGAAGAGCACGCCCTTGTTCGGCGCCGGATCGAAGTCCTGTCCGAACGAGCGCCCCGCCACTTCGATGCGCAAGGAGATCTGCCCCAGGCTTCCCGGAACCGAAGGGCCGGTCAGCGGGATGCGGATCGTGCGAGAGGCGACGCGGCCGAGAACGCGACCCGAGTCATATGTCAGCCGGAAAGGAGTGCCTGCGAGGGGCAGGTCCTCGCCGACCGTCTGGCGCTCGCAGCCGATGATCGACCCGGACGCCTTGCAGCTCTGTCCGGAATCGCTGTTCACGGGGGTGCCGCCGTTTGGTGCAGTGGCGTCTCCCGGCGGCCCGTACGGCCAGTTGTAGTCCTTGGACGAGAAGTGCCGGAGCGGCACGCGCCAGAGCACCTTGCCCGCGGAATAGACGCTCGCCAGCTCGCGTCGCTCGCCGTCCGTTATCCCGAGCTTGGCGAGTGCGGACGCGCTATCGGCCGAGCCGTCGCCGTCCGCGTCGATTGCCGCGACCCCGCCGGTCGTGTTGAGGATCCGCAGCACGCGTCCGTTGTCGTCGGCCGCCCAGCGTCCCGCGTCGCCGTCGTACGTTCCGGCCGGCACGTCCGCGCCGATCTTGAAGCCGACGAAGTTCTCGGTATAGGCGTACAAGGGCCGGTCGAAGTCGACGTGCTGAGCGCCCGCGGCGAGCGCCTCGTCGCCCGTGTAGTCG